>FLOH01000262.1_pt1 | contig 132767 bp, 116 predicted proteins | sample 756751 | NCBI WGS metagenome assembly FLOH01 (sample SAMEA4026879, study PRJEB14308) | marine metagenome | biome: coastal water; material: water | depth 74 m
TTTAATATATCCCGCTCCTCCGTGACTCGTCGAAGCTGAGCCTTGAGCTGTCGCAGCTCATCTTGTTGGCCGGTGATTGTTTGATGCTGGGAACCGGTATCACCGTATTTCTTGATCCAGTCATGAATGCTCTTGGGTGTCATTCCGAGTCGCTTGGCGACCTCGCCGATCTTGTAACCCCGGTCCGTAACCTGCTTTACTGCCTCGATCTTGAACTCTTCTGGATAGCGTATACCACTCATATTAAATACCTTCTGTTTGCGTGAATTGTAACGCTATCAGGTATCTACGATACTAGGGGCTTGCCATGGCGACCCATGGGAGCAACCTCCGGAAATGTCATGGCGCGAATTGCTAACCCGCTATAAACCAGAAACACTGGATAACGTTGAGGACGACTGGGAGATAACTGAATCACAGCTTGATGATCAAGCTGACTGGGATTGGGTCATTTATTTCTGGTGCCGGTCTGACAGCCCCAACGCGCGAGCTTATCGTCTTCTAGAGAGCCTCGACCTAGGACCCGTTCTCACCGGACAAAAGGCAGTCGGGGGACTAGTTTTTACAGACGGGCCTTGCCCAGGCAATGATTATCTCGGGGTGGCGGTTGAGGACGAGATTTCAGCTAGTCTCTTGCAAAAGCGATTAAGCGACCTAAACACTGGAATAAAGGTCAAATATATTTAAGGTTATGGAGGGAGTGAAGTTTAGCTAATCCTTCGCAAGCTCCAGAGCGTGATGCGCAATAACGTCAACGCCAATTTCGGTCAGCGATTGAGCCTGGTCGAGCAGCTAGACGACGCCGGAGGTTACTTCTTGCTGCCGCGACTTGCGGGTCAAGCATTAAACAATGTGGCGCCACGCGGCTTGCAAGACGTGACTGCAACAGGTGTTGGCGCCTCAAGTATCACAAATCCTGCAAACTTAGCTGCTATCCCGTTTATGTCGCCGCGAGTAATGGGCGAAGCTGCAAATGCCGCAGGTGTTGCTGCGAGGAAGATTCAGCCAGCGGTCGATCTCGTGAGTGGGCCGTTAAATTCAGCGCAGCAAGCTTTGGCGCCGTTCAGGTCTGAGATCCAGGGCGCCGCGATGGGTAGCAGGCAGGTCGGTCAGGCTGCTAGAGTAGCCGAAGAGGATCAACTGTCGTGAGAGCAGCGCGCACTGCTTAGCCTATAATCGTCGCTGAAATTGGGCTGGGCGGCACGAGCAGTGCCGGTTCGACCCGACTCTTTTTGGATCTTGCGGAGGCTATTTATTACGACTAGTTTACGCTTTCGAGTCTGTATCCCTTTGTTTCTGGAGCTATCAACGCCTTGTACCGGCACCATGTGGTGTTCGAATTGATGCTCCTCAAGCCGTATATGGTGCTGCCGGGCAAAGGGTGCCGGCGTGCCCCCGCGGCCGAAGTGGCTCAGGCGACGCTCAAGGTGTTACGCCGAACAGTGCCTGCTGCGGTGCCGAGTATTCATTTCTTGTCTGGCGGACAGACGCCTGAAGAAGCCACAGAGAATTTGAATGCGATTAACCAACTAGGTCACAATTCACCCTGGCGGTTGAGCCTATCCTATGGCCGCGCCCTGCAACAACCAGCCCTCAATGCCTGGCTGGGACAGGCGGAAAACCAAATGGCGGCTCAGCAGGCATTGCTGAAGCGCGCGGCTTAACCATCGGGCTATGCTGGGTGAGTATCACGGCGGGTTGGAATAATCATGGTGTGGCGTCCGCCCAGTTGGGAGTGCGCCGAGCGCCCACGGTTTAGCCAGGGGCCTCTTCGATATTGATCAGGTGTAAGCCTTTGGCGTAGGCCCTGGGGCTGAGTTTCTGTTCTTGATGGTGCTGCAGGTAAAGATCGATATCAGCCAGTGTGATACGTCCTGCTGCCAGATCAATTAGGGCACCCATCATGTAGCGAACCATATATTTGAGGAAACCATCACCCACGACTTTCAAATAAAACAGATTGTCTACCAGCGGTGAAAAATTGCCGCGCTCAATGTCGCAATAGAAAACATTCCTGAAACTGGTGGCAATCCCCTTGTCGCGACTGCTGAAGCTGTAAAAGTCGTGCTGGCCGACGAACAACTGACACGCGCTTTTGAGTAGGGCGAGCACCTCGGGATCAGCGCAATCAAACGGCAAATTGACGGCAATGTCACTAATGGCAACATTCTCAACCGCGGTCGCGGAAAAGTAATAGTGGTACTCCTTGCTGATCCCGGTTTGAGTGGGTTGATACGCTTTCGTGGATGGCGCGCAATCCAGAATGCGAATGTCTGGCGGCAGTGCCGTGTTGAGTCCCAGCAACAGGTGCGCGGGCTTGATCGGTATTGGCAGAATCAGTTTGGCAATTTGGCCTTGCGCGTGAACGCCAGCATCAGTACGACTGGCGCCAGAAATCGTGCAGGGTTGGTGGTCCGCGATTTTTTTCAAGACTTTGAGCAGGGTGCCCTCTACCGTCGGCTTGGCTTCCAAAGAGGTATCTATAGCCTGGGCTTGCCAGCCAAAATAGCGAGTCCCCTTGTAAGCAATCGTGACGCGATAGTAGTGCATGTCTGTGAGCATTCCTGTAAATCGAAGGCAGTTTACTGAGTTTCTAGGGTGAGCTGGGGTAAATCGGGAACAGTTTACTGATTTAAGGCGGCAAGTGTGCCGTGACTTTTCGGGCGCTCGCCACCCACCAGGAATACCTCTATCATCGTGCCTCGCGCCAACCCATCATGGCATTCATCGACATAGCTCTATGCACTTAATAGGGTCGGCAGGCAAAACAGTGATGACAGACTTCGTGCAGCTCGACCCCAATGACGGTGTGGTTGTCAGTATCTCGGATGATCGTAATGAGTTGGTGGCGGCCGAGTGTCGAGTGCTGTCGGGTGTGGATCCCGTTCAGGGTATCGCGGCGGGGGGGAATACCGAGTATATCGGGCGGGCGGCCTATCAGCAGTTTGGCTTGCAGGTGCTTGCCAGTGCCCCGGATCTTCAATCCCTGTGCGAGCAGGCGGCGACCTTGCAAGGGATGGAGGGTTTTCAGGTCCGCGTGATTGCTCTGGCGTCAAGCGGTGAGGAACGCCAAGCTTGGGCGCTGGCGGTAGCAGATGCCATCCAGGCGAAGCCGAACCTGGACCAACCATCCCATCGACTGGTGCTCATTAAGGCGGCGGGGCACCATGTGCTGGGTAAAATCGTCACGCAGCCCGACCGGTCTTACCGCCAACATGACCAAAAGCCGCAGCGCACCTCCGCGTCATTGTCTAGCCGTTTAGCCCGGGCGCTGGTCAACCTGGTGCCGGTAACGGCAAAAACCATTCTGGATCCCTGTTGTGGTAGCGGCGCGCTTGTTCTCGAGGCCCATGCCATTGGCTTGCAGGTGTTCTGCGGTGATATCAACGCCAATATGGTGCAGAAAACCACCGAGAACCTGGCTCATTTTAATTATGCCTGTGGGGTGCAGTTACAAGACGCTCGAGCCTGGCATCAGCCGGTAGATGCCATCGTCACCGATCTACCTTATGGCAAGTACAGCCGGGTTGCCGATGAGGTGGTGCTGGAGATTTTTACGCAGGCTGCGGTTATAGCGCCCATGGGCGTGTTCGTGGCGGGAATGGATCTCTCGGCACAGATGTTGGCGGCTGGCTATGCACAGGTTGAAGTGTTTGCGGTACCGAAAGCTAAGGGTTTTCAGCGCTATGTTCATCGCGGTTCACGCGAGCCGATCGGTGAACCGCGGTGATGTCCTGAGCGAAGTGCGACCCGTTTCGAGGCGGCGGCGTGCCCACCGGAATCGAGCGCCGACCAATGCCGTGGGGCGAATCTGCGGTATCCGTGCTGCGCTACTGGAAAAAGGCCTTGCTCTTCATATAGACTCGCTTCAGAACCGCGTGCGGGATCGGCTAGAATTTATCGCGGATCCGTGTCCAGGCCAACGTTGCCTTGGCAGTCAATGACATCGAGACGCGATTAATCCAAATCATTGTTATCAGCAGGAATACTTTTGACGAATCTTATCGCACCCGGACTGAAACGCATGTCCGTATCGGTTACCCGAAAAATGTCGGCTTCTCTGCCCGGACTGCGTCGTCTGGCGCAAGACAAGGGGCTGAAGATCCATCACCTGGGGGCGGGCTATCCGCACCCTGAAGTCACCGATCCTCGGCATTTTCTTGAGCACGAAGCGGGCTATCTTGAGCATCTCACGCAAGTTGAAGGCTTGAATGACCCGAGCGTGTTGCCGGAAAATCTGCGGGAGGCCTTCTCCTATGGCGATACGCTGGGCCCGCCAAGCACCCGTCAGGTTTTCGCCCGTGTCTATGGTAACGACTGGAATCTTGAGATGAAGCCCGACTGTTTGATACCGACAGTCGGCGCCACCGGCGGCATTAGCTTGATTTGTTCGGTTTTCGAGAATGCCGGTTTGCCCCTGGCTTACCTTACTGATGCACCGACTTATGCCGGCTTTATGGCGCGCGCAGGCTTGTGTCAGCAGGCTAAAATCTACAGTGTCGAGATGGATGGTGAAGGCCCGATTCCGGCGGTATTTGAGCAGCAGATTGTCGCAGCGCGCGCCGCGGGTCGATTAGTGCCTTTCTATTACACCGTGCCTGACGGGCATAATCCCGCTGGATTTTCGTTCTCGGCGAAGCGTCGCCTAGAGATTTTGGAGATCGCCCGTCGCGAAGGTATTCTGATCCTTGAGGATGCGCCTTATCTGTACATCAATTTTGCCGCCCCGGCGGACCGGCAACAGCCCTTTGTCAGCCTTGACCCGCGGCAGACAGTGCACTTGTTCACGGGTTCGAAGATCGGCTTTCCAGGCCCGCGAGTCGGATACTTGTATTCTGAGGCATCCATCGAGATCGCCAATGGTGAGCAGGCCAGTCTCGCGGAGTTGGCGCTGCTACAAGCCAGCGCTGACATTCTGTTTCCCAATCCAGCGGCCTACCTGGGCTTTGAAGCCTTGTTACACGAGGCTGATTTCAGTGAGCGCACGTCTATGTGGCCAGTCGCTGAAGAAAAGCTTGATGTCTACCGTGAAAATCGCGAGATCATGCTGCAAGGTTTTGAGTCGAGCCTGGGTGCCTATCCGGACCTCTTTCACTGGACCATTCCGATGGCAGGGTTCTTCTCGGTATTCACGTTTCTGTCAGGGACAATCCGCACTGATGATGAATTCATCCGTAAATTGGTCACAGAGTATGGCTTAGTGGTCATTCCTATGTATGATTTTTACCCACCTGACGCCAGGATACGTAATCCCAATGCTGGCCTGGATCAACTGCGAATTTCATTCTGCTTTAGTGAAAGTGCCGGAGAGCAGCGTCGCAAGGATCTGACCGAGGCGGTGTCAACATTCTGTACTGCGGTGAAGCACCTGGCTGGCGTGGACTAACCTCGAGAGTTCAAGGGCATATCCACGGGAAGCTGCGTTTTAGCCACGATCTTGCGTAACACAAAACTGGAATGCACTCCGGCGACACCCTCCAGCTTTGCCAGGCGGCCAAGCAGAAATTGCTCGTAGTGCTGCATGTCGCGGACCACCACTTTGAGTAAAAAGTCTGCTTGTTGGCCGGTCACGATTGAGCACTCGAGTATCTCCGGCAGTATTGTGATGGCCTTTTCAAACGCTTCAAACCGGTCCGGTGTATGCCGGTCCATGGAGATGCCCACATAGGCGGTCAAACCCAATCCCAACGCCTCAGCATTGAGTAGGGTGACGTGGCGATCAATCACGCCGCTGTCTTCCAGGCGCTTGACTCGCCGCAGACAGGGTGTGGCAGATAGCCCAACCTTATCGGCCAGTTCGAGGTTAGTGATGCGGGCATTGAGCTGTAGTTGCTCGAGGATGTTTCGATCAATTCGGTCTAATTCCAGCATATCATGCGATTCAAAAGTGTTAAGTTGGCATTATTGACTACTTAAATTCTAAATAGTAGTTATATGAGCGCGTTTAGCTCAAAAATACCGCGTAGTTCGCAATCATTCTCTACGCCAACCTGGTTATAGTGTCTTGCGTCAGATAGCGCTTTCTCGAGTCCATCACAGCGTCAAATGCCCACAAGGCAAGGATTCGAAGTTGACCTCACAAGGGTTGCGGGAGGGGTTACGAGCAGGGTTGCGGGCTGGGTACGGAAAGAGTTTCAGGCAGGTTTAGAAGCAGGCTTTCGATTATCCAGTCAGAAAAAAGCCAGATGTGCACCAACACATCTGGCTTTTTTTTGTTCGTGGATTGGTCAGGCCAAGCCGATTCGGTTACAGGTGAATATCGCCCGCCAGCGGTGGTGCCACTGGGTCAGTGCGGCTGCGAATGGGATCTCGAATCAACATTCGCCGCACGGTGGGTGGCCAAGTTCCCTGATGGAGTGCTTGAATCTGATCGCTGACCTTGCCATCTGCATGAGTGGTCCGCATATGAAATCGCAGGTAGTCAAGCCAGGTGGGCATCTCAAAGCGTTCGACCCAGATCTCAGGATTCTGCAGATCGCGCAACAGAGTCCATTCGTGCGCACCGTCGCGACGCCGAATGCGCCGCCGTTGGGCAATCAGGGGCATGAACTCCGGAATCGATTCGGCCTTAATATGGTATTCAATACTGATGGCCACCGGCCCGCTGGTCGGTTCGATCTGCAAGGCGATCAAGGGTGCCTGCCAGCGATTCAAGGGGTCCAGATTCAACATCTCTTTACTGGGCAGGGGAATGGGTATCCCCATAGCTGCACCGGCAAGCATGGCCAACGCGGCGATATTCAGAGCGAACTCCAGGGAATTGGCCTCGGTCACGCCGCCCCATAACCAACTGCCGAGCGCCATGCCACCGAACACCGACATCTGATACAACGAGATAGCCCGGCCCACCACCCAGCGTGGGGTCGACATTTGCACGGTGGTGCTGAACATCGACAGGGCAAATATCCAAGCCGCACCGCCGAGTAATAGGCCAATGCCCGTCAGCCAAATACTCGCACTCAACGCCGTAATCGCGGCGCAGCCGGCCAAGGCGATAAATGCTAGACGCACTAAAATCTCATTCTCAAACCGCTCTCTGGCAGGTCGCGAGATCATCGCGCCAGCGACTGCACCGACCCCGAAAGCCCCGAGTAAGACCCCAAAAGTCTGGGCGCCGCCCTGGATTAAGTCTCTGGCCACCAGGGGCAACAGCGCCAGTACAACAATGGCCGTCAGGCCAAAAATAAAGCCCCGTAGCATCACCTTGGCAATATTGGGCGACATGGCGATATAACGCATGCCAGTGGTGACCGCAGAGAACAACGGCTCACGGGGTAGGGTCCGTTCAGGCAGGTTTGGCTGCCAGCGCCAGAGCACCACAATCAGGCCGATATAAGTCAGGGTATTAATCACAAAGGCCACCGCAGCACCGGCGATCGCGACGATGACACCCCCGATGGCTGGCGCGATACTGCGGGTGACATTGAAGCCGACACTATTTAACAGCACTGCAGCCGGGACATCCTCGCGAGGCACAATATCGCCCACCGCCGCCTGCGAGGCAGGGTTATTGAAGGCGATGCCGCAGCCGATCAGAAAGGTAAAGCCCAGTAATACCCAGGGCGTAAGGAGATCCAGCCAAGCGAATATAGCGAGGCACGCCGAGGCGCTGATCATAAAAAACTGCGCCAGCAACATGATGCGGCGCCGGTCAAAACCATCGGCAATGGCGCCAGAGATCAGGGAGAAGACCATCACGGGCAGCGTGGTCGAGGCCTGCACCAACGCCACCATGTTGGCGGAATCAGACAGTGAGGTCATCATCCAGCCGGCCCCTACGGCTTGGATCATGCCGCCAAAGTTAGAGAGAATGCTGGCTATCCAAATAGCGCGAAACGTCTTGTTCTGCAGTGGGGCGAGCGATGATGACGCTGGCAAATTATCCATCCTGGGATTAACGGGCAGTAACCGATTCTAGGGCTAATTGCCCGCAGAGTAAAAATTAGTTGCGGGCGAGTGTCATGGCGGCCCGGTTTTCCTCAGCCCCGTGGAATGCTGCCACCTCTCGACTCAATCCGTTATGCTGGTAGGTTCAAGCCTGAATGTCAGGGTTGCCAGATCGTTGTCTGATTGACGCCGGGGTTTTAAGCCCTCATTGAGTAATTTGTTAGCGATGAACAAAAAAGAGGTAACTGGGAATGTTAGAAGCCACTGAACTGTACCAATTAACGCCATTGCTAAAAGGTATCCTTTGGGTCGAAGTGATTGTTTATTTAGGCTTGGGCTTGTTCGAGGTTTTTGATGATTTTCTGGTTAAACCTAAGTCGTGGATGACGATCTCTGATCGGCCTAACGGCTACCTAGTGTTAGTGGATAAGGTCGGGCATAAGATGCATGCAACCGTGTGCTTTCTGCTCGGGTTCGTCGCCTTGAACGGCATCATTGAAGGCGCTGTGACTCGGTTTGAACTTGAGCTTTGTTTTGTCAGCGTGGCGCTGCTGATGATGACGATCTGGATGACGATGCTGCCCGGTCGGCTCGGGATTTTTGTCGTGACGTTGACCAAACCAGAGTTTTGGATACAGATTTTGATGATGGCCTTCTTTGTCGATCTCATCAGACCATGGATCGTCTTGGTTTGCTTGGGGCTCAATGGTTGGGGCGTGATCGTTTATTTTGCTCAGACCCGCCGGCATTTGTTTCGTCGATTTGAGTATAGCGCCGTCAGAGACGATCTGGTCGAGGTAGGTCTCGAACAGTCAAAGATCGACTCGCTAGACAAAATGGCTGGGTTTAAACAGCTTTGATTGCAATCTTGATTGCGATCTTGATTGCCGGCTTAATTGCTTGATGCAAACCAAGCATGGCTCATCGCTGGGAAAGAAACTCTGACTGGCACACTGACGCCATCGGTAGTATCTTCCCTGCTTGTCGCGTCGGTGGTGCGAGTCATCGCGGTTCCTCGGCGCCCGAATTTGAGTTTACAGAGTGATATTGATGAATCTACCTGCACCCGAACGTCCAGCTGTCGCCCCTTTACCTACCTGGTACCAACGAGCTCTGGATGTGCCCAGTGAAGCATGCGATGTCATCGTCGATGGCTGCACCATTCACTACGTGACCTGGGGCGAGGTCGGCAAGCCCGGCATCGTGCTACTCCATGGTAGTAACGCCCATCTGGAGTGGTGGCGTATGGTCGCGCCGTTTTTAGCGGATCACTTTCGCGTCGCGGCCATGGATTTCTCCGGTGCCGGTGACAGCGGTTGGCGCGATGCCTATTCCGGTGCCCAGTTTGCACGGGAGGTGCTGGGTGTTGCGCGGGCGGCAGAGTTGGGTGATAAACCTTACGTGGTAGGCCACAGCTTCGGTGGTTCAGTGACGCTGGAAACAGGCTATCTGTTCGGCGCACAGTTGGGCGGTATCATCACCCTTGATTTCACCATCGCGTCACCGGCGCAGGCAGACGAGTTTGCAGAGTTTCGACGCCAGCGCCGTGCCGAACCTGTCAGGCCCACGCGAGTCTATGCCGATCGAGCTGCCGCACTGGCACGATTTCGCCTGATGCCAGAGCAAACCTGTCAGTATCCCGGCATTGTCGAACATGTTGGACAAAATGGTATTCGAGCCGTAGAGGGCGGTTGGACCTGGAAGTTTGACCCAGGCATGTTCAAGCATCTGACAATGGAAGCACCGGGCGATCCTGATCGAAAAACCAAACTGCTTAATTTGGCATGTCCAGTCGCATTGATCATGGCTGAACAGAGCCTCGACTACAGCCAAGGCAGCCTGGCCTACACACGAGAACTCACCGATGGCGTGATCCCCATGCTGACCATACCCAATACCAGTCACCATCTGATGTTCGACGAACCCCTAGCCGTGACCATAGCGATCAAAAGCCTGTTATTAGCCTGGCAGTTGAACTAGAGAATTGGGGTCGGGGTAAAATTTACATTTGAGAATTGGGGTCGGGGTAAAAATCGCATAGTGCTTACCGCCCATTAAGGTAACCGCTCAAGGGTAGCATCGCCGTTCGTCCACATTTATTTTCAAGAACTTCGATGAAAATACGGTAGAGACTTCAGTGGTGCTCTTCCTATGCCGAGAAAACACAGGTGCCTACCAGTCGCGATGCCGGCACATATTATTCAGCGAGGCGTTAACCGACAGATCTGCTTTGGTGCTGATGAAGATATGGCTGCATACGCCAACTGGCTCTTTGAAGGATCTTTGAAGTTTGGCGTATCAATACACGCCTGGGTGTTGATGACCAACCACGTCCACCTCTTGCTGACACCGCTTCAGGAACATGCGATTTCGAATTGCATGCAATACCTTGGTCGATACTACGTCAGGTATTTTAACTATCGATACCAGCGCACTGGAACGCTTTTTGAAGACCGCTTCAAGTCGCATCCGGTTCAAACGAATGCCTATTTTCTAGCGTGCTCCCGCTACATCGAACAGAACCCTGTACGCTCAGGTATGGTGCGTCATCCTGCAGAGTACAAATGGTCCAGCTATGCAGCGCAAGCGCTAGGGCGAGACGTGAAGATGTGGACGCCTCACGAGGAGTACGAAACACTAGGCTCGACACAGCGCACGAGACAAGTTGCCTATCAGCAATTGTTTGACCAAGCGTTAGAGAGCGATCTAGTCGCCGAAATAAAGCAGGCTCAGCAAACTGGCTTTGTTTTGGGGACGGTGGAGTTTCGCCAGCAATTCGAGGCGCTTACTGGCTATCCTCAATTTCATAAGAAGCGCGGGCCCAAGCCGCCTGTGTAATTAGTGTGTAGTTGTAAATTTTACCCCGACCCCATTTCGACCCGATTTTCCTACCGATGTGATGATCGAGTACCAGGCGCTGGTGGGTTTTCCGGAGGTCCAGCGAAGCACTGAGCGATTGCCATCCATTGTGTGGCAGGTTCACCAACCACGGTGAGGTTAACGTCTGCAATATTTCTGCCCTGGGTCACGACATGACAAAACTCGGCTGCATCACCCGCTACATAATTGTCAGCCGAGGGCTCGTTGAATTCCCAGAGTTGCCCTGAGGGTGAAGTCAGCTTCACATAGGGTGCCGGGCCCGGTGGTTCTGCTTTCCTGTTTGCGAAGGTCCAGCCATAGGTTCGCACGCCGATGACTGCGATGTTCTTGAGTCGATCACCGTTCTTTCGTTGCTGCTTCTTCAAATCGTAAATATCCTGGCCGTGGGCCCAGGTCTCCATTTGCCGCGCAGTGGTGAACATCATCACACCCATGTCTGGCCCGAACCACGCGAGGCGGCGCTTGGGGTCGCTTGCCCCCAGTAACTCGCACATCTCCTGAAAGTAAGACCACCAATCGTCGAGTAATTGTTGTCCGGTCTGCGTCGGATTCATTGTGCTACCGAGTGCCTTGCGATCTTTGATCGTTGATTCGAATCCTTCGCGGCCTTTTAAGGACAGTACCGCCATTTTATCGGAGCCGTGTAAATGCTGGACGATTTGATTAATAGTCCAGTTCTTGAAAGGGGTTGGTGTTTCCCAGTCCTGCGCTGTGAGCGTGTCCAGTAACGCCTTGAACTCGATACCTTCGTCCAACAAATCTCGCGCTTGTTGTAGCATTGCGACCTTCCTTTAGCATTTTAAACAATAGCGGATAGTTTACCTATTTCCCTGCTCAGCTCCCTATTAAGTTTGGGTACGGGTAAATGTCCCGAATCAGGCTATTGTAGATTGAATGTAAATTTTACCCCGACCCCAATTCTCTTACCCCGACCCCAATTCTCCTCTCGGAATGTAAATTTTACCCCGACCCCAATTCTCTGTCTCTGGCGCGCTGGTCGAGGACTTTGCGAATTTTTTGATGTTCTTTTTCGTTGAAGGTAAATTGCAGCAGCAACACGGCGCCGACAAGGTAGCAAGCAGCGGGCATCAGTGCCAATAACGAACGTATGGTCCATTTGGCCACATCGGTTTGTTCCACGTTGGGTTCAAAACCCGCCAATTGCAGAGCGATACCGATAATAAACGCGGTGATAGAGCCAGCGATTTTTCTCACCAGATTCCACACGGCAAGGTAGGCGCCTTCCTTGCGTTCGCCGGTCAGGTATTCATCATAATCGACGATATCAGCCTGGATCGAGGGTGGTAGGACCGCTCCGGCACCGCCGCCAAGACCCGCCATAAAACAGCAGCCATAAACATAAAGATGGTTGTTCTCGCCGGCAAAAATTAAAGCCCCAAACGACACCGCCGACAGTAGCGTTGCACCAACCCAAAGGTTGCGCTTGCCATAAACTCTGGAGAGCCGGATCCACATGGGGGCAAACAGAAACTGGGGCAACTGATACACCACCAGGATGATCACCAAATTCTCCATCTTCACCACATACTCGGCTGCATAGGCCGCGAGGATACCGAGGGTCGCGCCGCCAAAGGTTTCTATGCCGTAGACCATCAGCAGGACTCGCGCATGGGGGTTACGGAGTATATCCATAAACGACTTGAATGGACTGGACGGGGCGCGACCCTGATGGGCGACGCGTTCTGGCAGCAGATAAGTAGTCCACAGCACCAGCAAGGCAATAGTGCTGGCGGCCACCAGCGACAGGATAAAGGCGAACTCGCGCTTATCTGCGGCCTGATTCATCAGATGCAGAGAGTATAGGCCCGCAGCGACGCCGAAAATGCCGATCATATGACTGTAGCCAAACAGCCGAGTACGCTCATGGTAGTTCGTGGATAACTCTAGCCCGAGTGCACCATGGGGTACGAAAAAAGCGGTGTTGGCAGTCTCGTACAACAGCAGGCAGCAGGTCATCCAGACCACCAACATAGTGGCATTCAGCGCCATGGGGGGTGACCAGATGCCGACTAGGGCCACCGACATGGGTATGGCGGCCCAGAACATCCAGACCCGGCGCCGACCGAACTTGGATCGGGTACGATCAGAAAAAAAACCAATGAGGGGATCAGTAACGCCGTCCCACAGGCGTGACACAGCGATAATCGTGCCCATAATAGCCGGCGCGATCAGCAGCACATCGGTGGCAAATTTCATCAGATAGACGCCGAACAGCGTCCCCATAATGCCGAATGCCACTCGAGGCGCCGCGAACGCCAGGATAACGCTGTTTTTCAGCTTCTCATCCCCGCTGGCAGGCATAACCCCTGGCGGGTTAGTGGGTAATTCTGAGGACACGGTTAGCCTAATTTCACGGTGAATTTTGCAGAATCAAATCGAGCCTTATGGACTATAAGGTTTGAGTGGCATAAAACAATCCCTAGATTCATAGCTTTGCACCACAGGCACAAAACACGAACGCCTGCATGTCTGGCACACAGCGAGGGATCACAGGGCGGTGCGCCATCGCAGGCGTCAGCTGGCGCGGAGTCTGCATAAGGTCTCGAAAGCGTCTATACTGCCAGCCGAACCCATCGCTGATTTGGTGCGTATTCGATCCCTAATGCGCCTCAACACTCTATAAACCATGTCATCACTCAAATTGAATTCACTACTACAACTCGACAAGCACATCCTGCGTGAACTGCTCGCCCTGGCTTACCCGATGGTGATTTCCCAGGGTGCTTTTGCGTTGATGATTTTCACTGACCGCTATTTCATGTCGTTGGTGAGCCCCACGCATCTGGCGGCGTCCTTAGGGGGCGGGGTCGCGTCGTTCTTCTGCATGTCGCTGTTTATCGGGGTGCTGTCCTATGGCAACGCCATGGTGGCTCAATATTACGGTGCACGGGAGTTAGCCAAGTGTCCGCGAGTGCTGACTCAGGGACTGCTCATGTGTCTGGTGTTTGTGCCGGCTTTGCTGCTGATCGGCCTATTCGTTGGTGATATGTTCGCCTGGATGGGCCACGGGCCAGAGCTGGTGGCGCTGGAGAAGACCTACTTTTATATTCTGATCTGGGGCTCTGCCATCAGTCTAATCAAGACCTGTCTGGGATCCTATTTCGCCGGCATCGGTCAAACGCGGGTGGTCATGATAGCCGATACCCTCGGCATCCTGGTCAATCTGCCCCTGACCTATGGCTTGGTGTTTGGTGCCTGGGGCTTACCGGCACTGGGCATTGCTGGCGCAGCCTGGGGTACGATCATCAGCACCTTGTTTAGCGTCGCCATTTTTATGCTGTTCTATCTGGGGCGTGAACATCGCCGGCGCTTTGCCGTGCTGGCGTCATTTGTGGTTGATCTGGGTATCTTGCGGCGGTATCTGCGCCTGGGCGTGCCATCGGGGGTCGAAATGTTCCTCAACGTGGCGGCGTTTAATCTATTTCTACTGATGTTCCAATCTTACGGCGTACCGGAGGCGGCCTCGGCGGCGATTGTGTTCAACTGGGATATCGTCGCCTTTGTGCCGATGATCGGTCTGAATGTGGCCATTATCAGCCTGATTGGGCGGTTTATCGGCGAAGGCAATATGGATAAGACGCGCCAGGTCATCATGAGCGGCTTCCTGTTGGGGTTGTCCTATTCGGGGATGTTGGCATTGTTGTTCGTCATTCAACGCGGGCCACTGGTGTCGATGTTTTTGATTGGCAGTAGTGACGACGCAGCGATAATGGACCTGGCGTCGATGATGATGCTGGGACTCGCGACCTACGTGATGGCCGACGCGCTTATCCTAGTATCCAGCGGGGTGTTACGTGGTGCTGGCGATACTCGCTGGCTGATGTGGATGTCCGTAGGCCTGCACTGGTTGATGCTGTTGGCACAGTTTCTGGTGATCAAGGTCTGGGCGTTGGGTCCGCTGGTATCCTGGGGAGTGTTCGTCGTTGCGGTGCTCAGTGTTGCCGCGGCCTATCTGTGGCGCCTCAGCGGGCCTGTCTGGCGTTCTGAGGCGGCGATAGCGAGAGTGATGGCAGAGCACTAGTGGTCCTGTGCAGATGACAGGATCAAGACCGCCCGCATCGGCAGCGCTCATGCATGACATAAGCGTCGGCTCGCTGCTAAGCTGGTTGGTGCGTCCTGGCATGATGATCGGTGTGCGGGTTTAGTTGGCTGACATTGCTTACTGATTTGGCTGGCAGGCTTGGCCGGAACAAACTTTTTCAATTGCTGACCGAGAGATATAAAATGCAATATTCCGTAGCATTTGCTTCCGAAGTGGACTCCTGGCGCTGGGCTAAACGGGCCGAAGAATTGGGGTTTCACAGCGCCTGGTTCTATGACACCCAGATGCTCAATCCCGATGTGTTTATCTGCATGGCGCTGGCGGCTCACGAAACCAGTCGCATTCGCCTCGGTACCGGTGTGCTGGTGCCAAGCAACAGGATCGAGCCGGTTGCCGCCAATGCCTTCGCATCGTTGAATAAAATTGCGCCTGGCAGGATTGATTTTGGTGTCGGCACGGGTTTTACGGCTCGTCGGACCATGGGTCTGGGCGCCATGTCGCTGAAAAAAATGCGGCGGTATATCGAAGCTGTGCGACAGTTATTGCGTGGCGAGATGATCGAGTTGGAGATGGAAGGGCAGGCCCATCAGGTACAGTTTCTGGATCCGGGTTTGCAGTTGATCAACGTTGATGACGAAGTGCCAGTTTGGGTCTCTGCCTTCGGCCCCAAGGCTAAGCAGCTCACCGCTGATCTGGATGCGGGTTGGTTGAACTTCGGTTCCATGGGCGCGCTTCAGGCCTTGAAGGAAATGCAGACAATCTGGACCCATAGCGGTCGCCCCCTTGAAAAGCTGTCTGCTAACCTGTTCTTCCTCGGTGCAGTGCTCAGCGGCGATCTCGAAACTGACAATGCGCGGCTGATGGCCCAAGGCGGGCCTTTGACGGCGGTGACTTTTCATAATCTGGCCGATGAGGTCGGTGGTATGGGGGGCAAGGGTATCAAGCCCGGGCCTTTACGTGACCTGCTTGATGAATACCTGCAAGTCCATGACCAATACGTGCCGGCGACGGCTCGCTATTTGAGTAATCATCGTGGGCATCTGATGTATGTGCGTCCAGAGGAAACCCATATCACGCCCCAGTTGGTGCAGAACACCACGATGAGTGGGGAGCATGATGAGCTGGTGACCCGACTGCGGGGCTTGCGCGATGCCGGTTATACACAACTCACGGTTCAATTAGTGCACAACCATGAGGCTGCTCTTGAAGACTGGGCGAAAGTTTTTCAGGCCCTATAACGGCTAGATCAAACAAGGCTGTTGGCAGACACAGTTGGCAGACACAGTTGGTAGACATTGGAAAGTATAACCCAGTGCTATCGGTTCGATCGGTGGGCGTCTAGATTGTATCCCTGTGAGGTGTAAGCGATACTCGAACCGACCATCAATGCATCAGGCTTAAACCACACCATGAATTCAAATAATACAACGGCTAGCCAGGGCCCCGTCATCATCGCTGGTGGCGGTATTGGCGGTTTGAGTTTGGCGCTGACATTGCATCAAATTGGCGTGCCGTGCCTGGTGTTTGAATCAGTGGCAACGGTGAAAGCTTTGGGCGTGGGGATTAATATTCAGCCAAACGCCGTGCGTGAGCTTTATGCCCTCGGACTGGGCGCTGAAGTGCTGGACAGCATTGGCTTGCAAGTGCAGGAGTGGGCGTTAGTTGGCTTAAACGGCAAAGATGTCTATGCCGAACCTCGGGGACTGGCGGCCGGCTATCACTGGCCCCAGTATGCGGTACACCGTGGTGAATTACAGATGCTGTTGTACCGAACCGTGTTAGAACGCCTGGGGGCAGATTCAATCAAAACCGGGCATAAGGTCACGGGTTATCAGAACACGGATGCGGGAGTCATGGTCTCAGTGAGCACCACAACGGGCGAGACACTGGAAGTAGCGGGTTCGCTGCTAATCGCCGCTGACGGTTTACATTCAACAATCAGGGCCCAGATGCATCCGCAGCAACCACCGATCCATTGGGGTGGTGCTGTGATGTGGCGCGGCACAACCCAGGGGGTGCCCATTCGCTCCGGCGCCTCCTTCGTGGGGTTAGGCACCCATCGGCAACGCATCGTGTTTTATCCGATCTCGCCGGCTGATCCGACAACCGGCTTGGCATTGATCAACTGGATTGCTGAAGTCACCATGGACAACGCGCAAGGGTGGACCCAGGGCGACTGGAACAAGCAGGCTGAGCTAGCAGATTTTATTCATCACTTTGAAGACTGGAATTACGCCTGGGTGGATATTCAAGCCATGCTGAGGGGCGCCCAAGACGTCTATGAATATCCCATGATTGACCGCGACCCAGTACCAACCTGGGTAGATAACCATGTGGTGCTGTTGGGTGACGCCGCGCATGTCATGTATCCTACGGGCTCTAACGGTGCCAGTCAGGCGATTGTTGATGCACGGGTGTTGGGTGCGGCAATCGCTGAGTACGGCATCAATGCTAAGGCGTTGGCGGCGTTCAATGAACAACTGTGCGAGAGCATCTCTGCGGTTGTTCTGCGCAACCGTGGTGCCGGGCCGTTCGCCATTTTAAACGAGTTAGACAAACGCTGCGGTGGTTTGTTTGATAATATCGAGGACGTCTTTCCCGAGTTAGAGCGCCAGGCAATGATGGCCCAATATAAGGCCGCCGCCGGTTTTGCCATCGAGGCATTGAACGCCGCGCCGGAAATATTGGCGCCCGACAGGATCTGATTACACCTTGCTACTTAGCTCGGTGAGTTTATTTTTTATCATTATCTAGAGGATTTAATATGCAAGATTTTACCGGCAAAGTGGCTGTCATCACTGGTGCCGCCAGCGGTATCGGACGAGCACTGACCGAGAAGTGTTTGGCGGAGGGCATGCAGGTGGTCATGGCTGACATCGAAGAGAAAGCCTTGCAGCAGGCAGTGAAAGAGTTACAGGCAGCGGGTCAGAATGCCATTCTGCCGGTCAAGACGAATGTGGCCATACTGGATGAGATTGAGAACTTAAAGCAGCAAGCGGTGGATAATTTTGGCGCGGTACATTTGCTGTTTAACAACGCGGGTGTCGGCGGTGGTGGCAATGCTTGGGACAGCACCGAGAAGGATTGGGAATGGGTGTTGGGCGTGAATCTCTGGAGTGTGATTCATGGCTTGCGGGTGTTCGTGCCGCAAATGATCGCCCAAGATACACAATGTCACATTGTTAATACTGCTTCAGTAGCCGGTCTGCTCGGTGCCAGTACCAATGCTGGCTACGCGGTCACCAAACACGGCGTTGTCGCCTTGACTGAGATACTGTATCGCGATCTGGAAGCCCAGAATCTGAAAATCGGTGCCTCTGTGCTGTGCCCGGGTTTGATCGATACGCGCATCATGGACAGCGGCCGTAATCGACCAGCGTCGCTCATTAACGATGAAGTCCCCGCGGCGCTGACTCAAGAGCAAGAAGCGGGAAGGGCCGCCTTCGCCGCCGCACTCAAAGAGGGGATGAAACCAGAGCAGTTGGCAGAAATCGTGTTCGCTGGCATTCGCGCCAATCAACTCTATATCCAAACCCACGATGTGTTTAACCCGATGATCCTGACTCGAGCGAATAACATCACCACCGGCACGAACCCGTCACCTATCAATCTCATTTGATGGAAGGCTCAACCTCAACAGGTAGCATTGATGTTGCACCACTATGTTTTTATCAAATATCAACCGGATACGCCGGCCGAGCACATACAGGCATTTTGTCAAAAGATGCTCGCGCTGCCGGCCAGCATCGCCGAAATTCAGCAGCTTGAAATCGGCCACGACGTACTCCACGATGAGCGCAGCTGGGACCTGATGCTCATCATGCAGTTTGAATCCATTGCGGCTTTGCGCAGTTATCAACAGCACACTGAACACCAGGCTGCCGCGCAATTCAACAGTCCACATGTGGCGAATGTTGGGTCGCTGGATTGTTCGGGTCCGGGTAAAGTGCCGGCGTAAAGCTATTCCCTGTATTCTTACCCCGACCCCATTTATTTCGACCCCATTTATTTCGTTGGGGTCGGGGAATGGATTTCAGCCAACTTTTACCGGCGGCTGGCTGTCGACCACCGACCAGATAATGTCGTCAGGCGTGGCGATTCTCGCCTCGTAAGTCCCCGCTGGATAGTTCGTCATATGCGGACCTTGAGTCTTCGCCGGATCAGGTTGGCTAATGCCTCCCTGGCTGTCAGCGAAATCCGCTGATTGTTTGTACCTGGCGAGTTCTTCGGCATTGATGCCAGCAAGCTTGACCACTTCAGGATCAATCCAGGCTTCGGCATTAATAGGTTCTTCAGAATAAGACAGCTCCAGCGATAAATTTTCCGGTCCGGCGAAATACATGGAGACACACATGCCGTGGTTCATGGGTCCCATGACCGGTACCCCTTTCGCCCGAAGTCGATCACGCATCGCCATCAGTTCTTCGTGATTATTAACCCTGAGCGCGACATGTTGCATGGTGCCGGCAGCACAATTGGCACCAGGATTGCCCGAGTGGGTTTGCCCCAGCTTGACTGGAATATCTTTGATGTCCGGGTTGCAGACAAACGCCAAGGCACTTTCATCGTTGAGTCGCAGGAACCCATGCCAGGTATTTTCCACACCGTGCATCCAGTAAAGTGCGACCAGTTCCATACCCAATTTGTCAGTAAAGAACTCGATTTGAGATTTCATGTCGGCAGTGGTGATTGCCAGGTGATGTAAACCGTCTACTTTGTTCATTTGTATTTCCCATGGATTATTGGGGTCAGAGTCTCTTCTTGGCCTAGAGCATAAAGTCGCCATTTGCTGCGTCAGAGCCTAACAACAGCGCGCCCGGACTCTGCAATGTTTTCGATTGTGCGACGATGTGCTGGCAGCCAGTATTCATATCCCGAAGCTGGCGTTCAAATCCGGCCCTGGCATAAACCGCTTCGCCACCAATCAGGTCGAACATCATCTGGCAGACCAGGCGGCCGGTTTGAAACGCCTGTTGGCGGGAAATCATGACCGCTGCACGTTCTCTTTCGGTGAGGGGCTCGCCGGCTTCAATCTTGGCCCACTGGTTGCGTATCGACTCGAACACATAGGCTCGTGCTGCGCCCAGTTTGCCTTCAGCATCGGCAATAGTTTGCTGGACAATAGGGTTGTCTTTGTAGGCGACGCCAGTGCGGCGGTCGACCTTGTCGCTCAGGACTTTGATCGCTCGGTCCAGAGAGTCACGCGCCACGCCGAGTGGTACGCCGCTCATCTTCCGCAGGAAATGGTCTGGTCTGGCCCAGATGGCACCCGGCCGTTTGGCTTTGTCACCGAGAATAAATGTTTGCTCTTCAGGTACGAAGACTTTCTCAGCAATATAGTCAGTGCTGCCGGTGCCCTTCAATCCCATGGTGTACCAGGTATCCAGCAGTTGGAAATCTTCTGGTTTGGCCAGGGCGATTTTCAAGGTGGGACGGCCCGTTGCATCGACTACAGGGATGCCGTCTTTGGCGACAAAAAAGCCAGCCGCGAGCCGATCGCAGTGATTCGAGCCGGAACCGAAGACCCAATGGCCGGTCAGTTCATAGCCGCCGTCGACTTGCTCTGCTGTGCCGCCTGGATATACCCAGCCAGATTGGGCCATATCCAGGTCCGGGTACAGCTTGCGGGCCGCCGCGTCTTCAAGATAGCCACTGTAGATACCGGAGTCAGCCCAGATGAATGAACACCACCCCACTGACGCATCACCCCAGCTCAATGTTTCGATGATCTCGATCTGATCCATCGGATTCAGTTCCGGGCCACCCCAACTGCGGGGCATATTCATTCGGAATACCCCAGCGAGGCGCAATTTGTCGACGATGTCCTGAGGGAGCTTTCTGAGCTTCTCGAACTCACTGGAAAGATCCCGGTCTCGAATCTCCTCGGCGATGATTCTGACATTGGCCTTGATGTCTGCTGCGCTGTCTGGTGATGTGAATGTAGCGGGTGCGTTCATGGCGGTGTTCCCCTCTCGATGGTGCCCGGGCTTCAGATCAGGCTGTTTTGATGATGTCGGCTCGTTCTTTTAGAAAGTCGCTGAGTTGAAATAATTTAAACGTGTTAAAAACAAATCGCAACTACTTTTTAACGCGTTAAAATAAAGTTACACTGCAACCATGAATCAAGTACTGAGCCAGCGTGAATCAAGCAAGCAAGTCAGACGAGAGCGAATCGTCGACTGTGCCCGTAATCTCATCAGGCAAGAGGGGTTCGATGCCCTGAATATTCGCGCACTTGCAGAGGCGGCCGACGTCACAGTACCGACCATCTATAATCTTGTAGGCGGCAAGACGGTCATCCTCGAGCTGATGGCCAGGGAAATGGTTCAGCAACTGGTGTCGGCCCACGAAACGTCCACGACCCGTGATCCCATCGAGAAGGCCGAGGAAGTGATTGCGGAGATGCGCGCAATATATACTGCCGATGAGAAGCTCAGTCGTGAGGTGATGCTGGCCCTGGATAAGCTGGATTCACCGCTGGTCGCCAGAAGCAGTTTCCACCAGCCGGGGAGGGTCGTTGCGATCGAGGACTGTCAACGTGCCCTTGATGATGGATTGCTGGCAGGCAAGATTTCGTCTCGAATCCTCGCCCGCGGTTTGACCAACGCTTTCGCGCAGGCTCAACATTCCTGGTTGCTGGGGCATATCTCCCTGCAGGAGATGGAGAATCAGGCGTTGATCGGCTGCTTTATCACCCTGGCCGCAGACGCCAAGCCGAAACTGCATGCACGGCTGGTGGAAAAGATACAACGCCTCGGCGAGGGGTCGGGATTTTTGGGGTCGGAGTAAGATTTTTGGGGTCGGAGTAAAATTGCGTCGTGATTTGCGTGATTTGGGGTCGGGGTAAAATTGTAGCGAAAAAGCGGGCTGTCTTGCATGATGGCGCCGATTCGATGATATTAGTGCCCCAACAATCGGGAGTGATAGTTTGAAACTGATCAGCGACAATATTTTAATCGATTCGGGGCAAAAGTTTCCAACAAGCCCGGCCATCTATCCAACTTTCGATGGTTATAATTTCGCGAATCCCTCTGCCTGGACTGCAGGCCATCCCTTTGATCGTTACAAGACAATGCGTGAAAAATCTCCCGTGATGTGGACTAACACCGACAAGGGACTATCGGGCTTTTGGTCCGTTACAAGATACGATGACATCAAGGCGGCTGAGCTCGCTCACAGTGTCTTTTCGTCAGAACGTGGCAGTATCAACATGGGGGTGCCAGAGCGAAAGCAGTGGCGTCCCGAGAAGTTGATGCTGGCAGCCTTTAACTCGTTGATTAACTTAGATGAACCTTTGCATCGAGATATGCGAACGCAGCAGAGTGCTTTCTTTTTTCCAGCCTATGTGGAGACGCTTCGAAACAAAGTGGGACTAAAAATCGATGAACTGCTCGATAAAATGGAAGAGAAGGGACCTGTTGTTGATTTTGTGAAGATGTTTTCTGAGGAAGTCCCTTTGTTCACCCTTTGCGAAATGCTGGGTATTGACGAGCAAGACCGCCCCAAGGTCAAAGTCTGGATGCATCATCTGGAACTGGCCAGCCAGTTTCTTTCCAATCCTTGGCAGACGTTTTTTTCGGAGCCACTTTTCCCCTTTCGATTCAACACAGTGGTGAGCGAGATGTTTGCTTACGGTCAACAGGTGATGGCAGATCGGCGTGTGAATCCGCGAGACGATCTGTTAACTGTCATCGCCCAGTCGCAAGTGGATGGCGAGTTGCTGTCGCAGGAATTTCTTGATGGCTCCTGGCTTCTGATTATTTTTGCGGGCAACGACACTTCCAGAAACTCACTGTCAGGTACGATTCGTTTGATGACCGAGTTCCCCGATCAGCGGGCAATGGTTCTTGACGACCCGTCACTGATCCCGAAGATGTCTGAAGAAGCGCTACGGATGGTGTCGCCTGTGATGCATATGCGTCGAACAGCAGTAGAAGATACTGTGTTAAATGGTCAGGCCATCGCGAAGGATGAGAAAGTGGTGCTCTGGTACGGCGCGGCTAATCGCGACCCAAATATTTTTCCTGATCCGGATACTTTCAACATGCATCGAGACAACGTCGACAAGCACATTGCCTTCGGACATGGCGTACATAAGTGTCTGGGTTCGCGAGTTGCTAAACTACAATTGCGTATGGCATTCGAGCGAATATTTGATCGATTTCCAAACATCCACTGGACGGGTAAGCAGAAAATCGCCCCCAATGCACTGGTTCATGCCATCTCAAGTTTACAGGTCAACCTGTATGGACCCGGAGGCAAAAGGCCCGTGAAAGTGGCCGTACCCTAATGACCTTGGAGATTTGGGGTCGGGGTAAAATTCCAGCGTAAACGCAGAGCAAGCGATTTGCAGCGGTATTTTACCCCGACCCCAAATCTCTTTTTTACCCCGACCCCAAATCTCCCTTGACCCCGATTGCTCATCGATTACTCATTTCGATAGGGCGCCTTCTGCCGCAGCGGCAAATACGCGAATAAAATTGCCGCCCCAAATTTTCTCAATGTCTTGTTGGCTGTAGCCTCGGGCTAACAGTCCTTTGGTCACGTTCAGTGCTTCGCTGGCATCATCGAAACCGGTAATGCCGCTACCATGATTAAAATCTGTGCCGATACCTACGTGGTCAACGCCAATGCGCTGGGCCACATAGTCGATATGATTGAGCACGTCATCCATGCTGCCGGGGCCTAACAATTCGCTGACGGTGCTGAGGAACTTCGTCTGGACAGCCGCATCGTCTATCTCCCAATACAGTTCGAATGGGTAGTAGTAGCCTTCCTCAATGCCGGCTTCTTGACGAGCTACGCGAATCAGCCCATCCAGTTCCTTGTTCGACGAGTCGAACAAATAGCCCCTGAAGGGTGCGATATGAATCACGCCGCCATTTTCACCGATCAAGTCTATCTCTTCATCAGTCAAGTTACGGCTGACATTAGACAGATGCCAAACGTTCGAGTGACTGGCGATCACGGGTGTCGTTGACAGGGCCAGAACTTGCAACGCTGCCGCTTTAGACAGCTGGGAGATATCAACGATGCCACCCAGTGCGTTAATGCGTTGGATAGCCAGTCGACCCAATTCAGACAGGCCGCCATGCTCGGCTTCGACTTCATGGGCGCCAACTGCGCTGTTATAGATCGGTCTGGAAGAGTCGGCAAAATCGTTGTGTCCCATATGGGTTAGCGCAAACACTCTGACGCCTGCGGCATAGAAGTCGTCCAGTGCCGAGACTTCGGTGCCCAATATTCGAGCATTTTGCAAGCCAAGAATCAGTGCGCCCTTGCCATCAGCGTGGGCCTGCACAAGCTCGTCAGCCGAACGCGCCAGCACGAGGTTGTTCTCAGGGTCGGCAACCAGTGCCTTCACGGCGCTGAGCTTCTCATCGGCCAGCGCTCGCGCCACGGCATAGCCGTCAGCGTCTCGTGGCCCGGGGCCTACCGCCACGGACATCACAACGGCATCGACGCCACCGGCGCGCATTTTATCTGGCGCCACTTTCGATAAACCGTCGGTGCCAACGTAACGAGACTCTTTACCCGGTATTTCAATGTCGGCATGGGCATCGAGCACAAGCGCGTGTGCGTGAATGGCCTCTGCGGTGATGGCGGTGGCGTCGACGTTAGCCAGGTCAACGTTGCTTGGCTCTGTCGAGGCAGGCCCGCAGGCGGCCAAGGTTAGCAGGGCTGCGCTGACCAGTAGAGATTTGCAGGTTTGAATCATTGAGATACTCCGAGTGGGGTGTCGATACTTGAAAGGCTTAGGCCGGATAAGTAGCTAAGTCAGCGACCTAGCAAACCGGCAAATTAAGGCGTTAGCCTCTTGGTATAGATCAGGCGTCACATCCGGCAACATCAGATCGCCAGCATGGGGGGTACCATGAACCGTTCGCGCTAAAGCGGGAACACCGGCAGCCAGCAACTTTCGATAATACGCCAGACCTTCATCCCGCAGAGGATCGAGTTCGTTGACTGAGATCACATGGGGTGGCAGCCCCTCAAGATCTTCCATGCTGGCGTGCAAGGGCCAAGCCAGCGGATTGGTTGCGTGTGCATTGTGTGGGTCATAAACCTTAACCATCGTGGCCATCATAGCGCCATCAAGAGAATATCCGTCATTTTCCCGTAACGAGACCAGCGCCAACGGCGGATTGGCATAGCTGCCTGAAATGTAAGGACACATGGCATAGATCCCGTCGATCTGTTCGAGCCAGCCTTCCTGCTTGGCCTTCAACGTGGTTGCCAGGCTAAGATTACCGCCGCCCGATTCACCCGATAGCACAATAGTGGATATACCCAGTGACTCGCGATTGGCGTGGGCCCAGTTAACCGCGCTGGCACAGTCATTCAACCCGGCGGGGAAAGGGTGATTGCCCAGACTACCGCCGCCATTACGAAACTCGACGCCGATCACGCGCATGCCCGCTGCGGCGAGACTATTGCGCCAACGCACAAAGCCAGGATCAGCGGCTGTCATCAACACCATACCGCCGCCATGCATATGCACGATGCAAGGACCCGCCTCGGACTGATCTTGGGGCATATGCAGATACAGCGTGATGTCATGGCCGTCGACACCCTTGATGGTCTGCGTAGTAGACATCACTGAGTCAAACGTCGGCATCATCTGCCGCTCCATGGGATGGCTTGCCGCGGCGGCGTCCTCAAATCCTTGGCTATAGGCGATGCATTCTTCGTAGCTGGCGTTGGGGGCGGGTGGTGTGATGCCACCACCGAGGGCTGCCATGGCCTGCATGACGGCCTTAATGCGCGGATCAGCTCGTGGGTCGGTGATAAAAGTCGCGTCAGGGTTGCCCAGCTTTCCAGGTTTTTGGGTGTCTGTCATAGGGGATCTCGTGTTTGATACGGCTGAATTAAGCATATTTGCCCATAGCCCGCAACCACTCAGGCAATAGTCTGGCAGGGGCCGAGTATATACCGGCTAAGGATCGCGTGAGTTTGAGTAGCTTAAATGTTGCCGTTTTCCGCGGCGGAAGATAGCAGTCGAGATTAGTTGAGCATCTGAGCCGCAAATTGCTGCTTTTTAATGTGCGGCTCTCAATGTGCGACTTTCAGTGTGCAGGTCTCAATCTGTGCATATCGCAATGGGCTAGTAGGGATGAAGCCTGACAGGTATGTTCTTGATCCCTCTGATGAAGTTGTTAGGCAGGCGCTCAACATCGCCCACAACCTCAACGGTGTGGAAACGTTGCATAATCTCTTCCCACAAGACCCGAAGCTGTAGCTCTGCCAGGCGGTTACCCATGCAGCGATGCACACCGAAGCCAAAAGCAACGTGGGCGCGGGCATTTGGGCGATCAATAATCAGTTTGTCGGCGTTCTCAAACACCGACTCATCGCGATTTCCTGAGAGATACCACATGACTACCTTGTCACCGGCTTTGATATGCTTGCCGCCGAGCTCGTAATCGTGCAGCGCTGTACGGCGCATGTGTAGCACCGGGGTCTGCCAACGAATCATCTCGGACACCATGTTGGGTATCAGGCTCGGATTATCTCTGAGTTTTTGGTACTGGTCAGGAAACTGATTCAGCGCCAGAACCCCACCACTGATGCTGTTGCGTGTGGTGTCGTTACCACCCACGATTAACAGCAGTATGTTACCGAGGAACAATTCAGGGTCCTCGTTCATCTTCGCGGTTTCTGCATTGTGCTGCAGCATCGAGATCAAATCGAATGCCGGTGGCTGGCCGGCCTTCGACATCCATAGTTGGTAGAATGCGCCAGCGGCGCCCATGAGTTCTTGATAACGCTTGCCCATATCGATGCTGGTGTCACCAGTGACTTCTGGTACTGCGGTGGCAAGGTCAGACCAATAAACCAGTTTATGGCGTTCTTCATAGGGAAAATCGAAGAGCGTTGCCAGCATGCGGGCGGTGAGCTCGATTGAGACTTCCTGCACCCAGTTGAAGGTTTTGCCAATGGGCAGATTGTCAAGGATGTCACTGGCGCGCTCTCTGATCAAGGGTTCAAATTCTGCGAGATTCTTTGGCGCAACGGACGGCGCAACCGCCATTCGCTGTTTCATGTGTTTGGGTTCATCGAGGGTGATGAAACTCTGACCCTGAATTTGACCCTCTTCAGCGGCATAGGGGTCGACGATGGCAATGCCACCTTTCTCGGAAGAAAATACCTGGTGGTTGGTGTCAACCTCCTTGATCAGTTCGTGACTCGTCACTGACCAGAAGGGACCATTCACACTGTCCGCCAGATAGTGGATGGGTGCTTCTTTGCGCAGGCGCGCGAACAAAGGCTGCCAAGTATCACCCTGGTAGAGTTCCGGTCGACTGACGTCAATTTTATCCAAGGGAAGGCTGTTTACATCTTCGGTCGTAGTCATTGCTCAATCCTCCTAAGTAACACTTGTAACCTAGTGGTGCAGCTTGAAGTAGTCAAGTGTTTACTTTCCCGTGTGTTCACTCTAACGTCCTCGCTATGACTATTCACAACCACCAGGTGCTAAGTGTTCGCCCCGACCCCCGAGTCGTAAGAACCGAGGCGGCTATTAAACACGCATTACTTGAGCAGCTAGCCGCAGGTTGTAGCTTTAGTGCGTTGACGGTTTCCGAAATTTCTTTGGCAGCCGGGGTGACCAGAAAGACTTTCTATGCGCGCTTTGGTTCACCGGAACAAGTCGTTGAACGAATAGTGACGGACTTGTTTGATGAGATAATCCGTACAATTGACGACGACATGTTGCGGCTTCCGCTGCTCGATAACTCGCTCGCGATGATGGTATTCAGGGCCTACGATGAACATCAGAGCGTACTGGCACCGCTAGTCCGTTACTGTCCGGTTAACCTCTTCGTCGGTCCTGTCAGCACGATTGCCGGCCAGTTGCTTGAACGAGCGATTAAGGTCAATAAAGCGCCGCCGATGGATGAGGCCAGACAAGCCTATCTCGTGGCTACGATTGCCAGCATTGTCCATGGAGTGGTTTCAGTCTGGGTTAAGCGCGGATTTTCTGAATCGCCGGAGCAGGTTGCGAGTTTCGTTGATGAACTGCTTACTGATGGAATACAAAGAATCGTTTTATCGGCAACGAAAGGGTGGATTACCGGGTGACCGAACTTCGTTAACCTGTTTCACGCCAGACGTTTCCAGGCGGGCCGGGCAAGCTGCGGCCCTGCAATATGAATACCCCAGGGAATGCTGGGGTCGGGGTAAAAATGCTGGAAGGGAATGCTGGGGTCGGGGTAAAAATGCTGGAATGCTGGGGTAGGCCAAGCGCCGGTATAGCATCGCTGCTTACCCCGGCACTTTACTCCGACCCCAATATGAGTGGTGATTTAGGCGAGTGAGAAGCCATCGTAGTTTTTGTCGACGACGTCTTCACACTTTTCTACATAGCCAACCCAGTCGACGTGGGGTAGAAACACGCGGGGCTTGCCGGGGATGTTGTCACCGAAATACCAGTTGGCACCGGCGGTGAACAGTGTCGTGTGGCCCAGTTCGCTGACGTGGGCAACCCAGGGCTCTTCGGCTTCTAGTTTTGCCTCAATGCGGGTTTGATCGTTGGCGCGCATATGCACCATGGTATCGGCAATAAAGTTCACGTGCTGCTCAATGGCCACCATCATGTTGGTCAACACCGATGGGCTGCCTGGACCGGTAATCACATACATGTTGGGGAAGCCTTCGGCACACAGTCCCAAATAGGCTTTCGGACCCTCTGCCCATTTGTCTTTGAGCAATCTGCCGCCACGGCCACGAATTTCCATTTTATTCAGCGTGCCGGTCAGGGCATCAAAGCCGGTGGCGAAGATGACACAGTCAACCTCATGATTGATGCCGTTGGCGCGAATGCCCGTTTCAGTAAATCGCTCGATGCCATTATCCCGAATGTCTACCAAGGTGACATTATCGCGGTTAAAGGTCTCGAAATAATTGGTATCTAACACGGGTCGCTTGCTCGCATAAACAAAGTCCGGGCAGAGCTTTTCGGCCAGTGCCGGATCATTGACGATACCGCGAATTTTATCTCTGACGAAGTCGGCAATGGTTTCATTCGCCACGCGATCCGAGCCAGAATCAGCATAGGCCACCAGAAATGCGAAACCGCCCATCTGCCAACGACGTTCATACTCGGCAGTACGTTCTTCATCGCTAACATCGAACGTGTTCGTTTCAAAGTTGCCAGAGACTTCCTGTGCAAAGGGGCTGTGATAGTTTTCATCTCGATAAGTGGCATAACGACTCTTGATCTGCTTTTCGATTTCCGGGTTTAAGGGCTCGTTGTGCTGGGGAATGGTGAACTGCGGCGTACGTTGAAAAGAATACAAATGTCCCGCTAGTTCTGCCACTGCTGGAATTGCCTGAATCGCGGTGGAACCACTGCCAATAATGGCGACTTTCTTGCCGGTTAAATCCACCGGCTCTTGAGGCCAGCGCCCGGAATGATAAGCCTTACCCTGGTAGTCGTCGAAGCCTTCAAATTCAGGGATGTTGGAAGTGGAAAGGCAGCCCGTGGCTAACACGAAATGTCGGGCGGTCACAGACTCGCCAGCGTCGGTGGTGATCGTCCAGAAATTGTGGTCTTCATCGAATATGGCACTGACAATACGGGTATCGAACTGGATGTCTTTGCGCAGGTCGAATCGATCAACCACATGATTGGCGTAATTCAGAATATCTGCCTGGTCGGAATATTTGTTTTTCCACTGCCACTCCTGCTGCAAGGTCTCGTCAAAACTATAGGAGTACTGCAGGCTCGGAATGTCACACCGAGCGCCCGGATAGCGGTTCCAATACCAAGTGCCGCCAACCCCGCCGGCCGCTTCATAAACTCGGGTTTTAAATCCCTTGTTACGCAAGTTTTGAAGAGAATAAATACCCGCGAAACCCGCACCGACAACCACGGCGTCAAGATCTGTTGTTACTGAATTGACAGTACTCATTAATAGCTCGTCCTATATAAATAATCCCAACCCTGTTTACTACAGCAGGTATGTTCGAATGTAAAGTGTCTGATGAATTCAGGCAAGATAGTTAGCGCGGCGGCAGCGGCCAGCATCGGCTCATTGCCTGGCATATTAAGAGGCCCAGTCGGGCCCTGAACCTCAAGTGGCTTTAGCAATCGCCGCTTTGGCTAGCTTTTGTTCTGAGCCGTCCATGCGCGCCTGTAAACCCCGCAGCATCTCGTCGAGGGCGCGTTTGCAGTGTTCATTGGTCTGAATGCGGCGCCAGTAATCTTTGACCTTGGTGGTGCCTTCAATGGGGCTCGTTCGGCCAAACCGTGGCACGGTGTTCTCACACATAAATAAGGCCGGTGCCAGTGAGGCGTCGGCTCGGCTCAGGGTCGTGCCGGTGGCGAAACCGTCAGCATTAATGTGTTTTTCCAGGGCCGCCATGCCGCGTTCTACCTGACCCATCAACAGATCAATGACGGCTTCGTTGCGCTTGCTTGGGTCAAGCTGGCTCAGGGCCATAAAAATATTATTCATCAGGTAAGTGTCGGCGATGCGAGAGATGACGCGAATATCGGCTTTCTCTTTGAGAGTCTTGCCCTGCATCAGAGATTTTTCTGGGTAAAGCTCGTCGAGATACTCAGCGATGACCTCTGACTCAGGAATAATGCCTTCATCGGTTTCCAGCACGGGAATACGGCCGATGGGTGAGATGTCCTTAAATTTGCCTTGATAAAACGTCGCGATCGGCAGATCAAAGGTAATATCGTCGCTGATGCCCATGGCATAAATCTGAATTCTCACCTTGGCAGAGTAGGGGCTGAGATCACCGGTGTATAACTTCATATGGAAACTCCAAATAATGGCAGTGGATTGCGTGGCAACCTTCGCCGGCTTAGCTTACAGCGTGATTGTTGGGGTGCCGACACTAAAAAGCTTAAGCCGCTGGTGCGGACTTTTGGCCCAGCACCAGAAAAATAGGAAAGACCTTGTCGCCACGTTCAACAGCATAGGCCGTGACAAACTGCACATCGCTGATGCCATGCTTGTTCAGCAGTCGCTGCAATAGGTCACGCTTGAAACCCGCATGAAACACGCCGGTGGTGCCTGCTGGGTGAAAGGTGCCATCTTCGTGGTCCAAGTCGGCCAGTGCCACTCGGCCACCGGCTTTCAGGTGGGCCGCAAAACTTTCGATGAGCTTGTCGGTATCCTCCACATGGTGCATGGCCATAGCGCTGACGATGACGTCAAATTTTTGCGGCAGCGGATGGTCCATAATGTCTTGGCATAGGGTGTCGACCTTGCCCCGCAGCTCAGGCTTGGCCGCCAGGCGATCAAGCATGGCTTGCGAAATATCCACGGCAGCAATGTGTGCCACCTTGGGTGCCAGGTGCCCCGCAATCAGACCAGTGCCGGCGCCAAAGTCCATGATATCCATGTCCGCGGTAAAATCGAGATGCTCGAGCATGGTGGTGCCGATAGCGCGAGACAGCCGGGTTTTGAAGTCGTCTTTGTCCCAGTCTTTAGCTTTTTCTTCGAATAAATCAACCATGCTGATTCCTGCCTGTGAATAACACTAATGCCTAATAAACGCGCCCCATAATCAGGCTGATATTCATCAACAAAGGGGGCTGGTCGCAGTCAGCCCCCGTGCGTCTTGATAGGTTACTGAGAACTCAAACCCGCCGCGAAGCGCGCCTTACGCTCAGCGATTTTAACGGCCTCGTCAGGTTCGGTAAGGCGCTCGAGCGTGACCCCATGAATCTCGCCGGCGAAGGGGAAATTATGGGGATAAGGCCCAACGGGCGAGCCCGTATCGCGACCCACGTCAAAGGTTTCACCGCTCATGGAAAAGACCACCGGCACCGTGCGTTCGATTCGTGCCTGGCTGACCAAGGTCGAATCGACGTACAGACTCGCCAGCCCACCGGCAGCAAAGCCACCGTCATGCGCGTAGTGCATCTCCAGCAGATGGTGGCCTAAGCCCAAGGGACCGTCAGCCTTCAAAAACGTAAACTCGTGACCAAACCAGTTGTACAGATAGGTGGGTATGCCTTGTTCATCCAGGTAGAGGCTCCAGCCCGCCATATTGCCACCCTGGCAGGCAATCACGCCGGTGCTGGGGTCATCCTTGAGGGTGATCTCGGCGGCGATGCGGTGCGAGACATTCTTTAGGTTGATGATGGCATGCTCAGGCATACGGGTATGCGCCCGCGTGTAGGTCATGGATGGGTGGCCATCCAGCGAGTGGGGCACGGCATAGTCGCCACCCCGTTTCGCCGAGGCGTCTCGTAACGGATAGATACCGTAGCGTTTCGCCTCTGAGTCAAACAGTTGCTGCAAGGCTATGAGTTTGTCGGGATGCACCATGGCCAGGTCTTCACTCTGGGAAAAGTCCTTGGCCACGTGATACAGCTCCCAGCGCTCTTGTTCGCCGTCGAACTCAAAGCCGGCAAACCGAATCCAGGGCAGGCGGCCATGGAAACAAGAGGCCATCCAGCCGTCGTGATAGATCGCACGATTACCCAGAATTTCAAAGTATTGCGTAGTGTGTGTACTGGGTGCATCGGCGTCGTCAAAGCTATAGACCATACTGGTGCCGTGTACCGGGTCTTGGGTGATGCCGTTGACCTTGTCGGGCGCCTGAATGCCGGCGACCTCAAGAATCGTCGGAAAGATATCGATAACATGATGGAACTGACTGCGCAGGCCGCCGGTGTCTTTGATGCTGTTGGGCCAAGAGACGGCCAGGGCGTTGCGCGTACCACCGAAGTGAGACGCCACTTGCTTCATCCATTGAAAGGGGGAGTCCAGCGCCCAGGCCCAGCCTACGTTGAAGTGGTTTTCACAGCGGTCGGTACCAAAGTCGGCCATATGCTCGAGTAACCATTCCGGATCTTCGGGCACGCCATTTTGAAAAGATGGTGCACTCCAGGCGCCATGCACGGTGCCCTCGGCCGAGGCGCCGTTGTCACCCGTCAGATAAATTACCAGGGTGTTATCGAAGCACTCCATCTCGGTCAGACTGTCGATCAGCCGTTCAACCTGGGCGTCTGTGTGGGCCAGAAAACCCGCGAATACCTCCATCAAGCGGGCCGCCACCGGCTTATAGCGATCGGGATAGTCATCCCAGGCGGGTACTTGTTCGGGGCGCTCGGTCAGTACGGTATCCGGGGGGATTACCCCAGAGGCTAATTGTTTGGCATAGATGTCGGCCCGTAAGGCATCCCAGCCGTTATCGAACTGGCCCTTGAAGGCCTCGCTCCACTTGGGTGCCACATGGTGGGGCGCGTGTACCGCCGCCGGCGCAAAATAGCAAAAGAAGGGTTTGTCTGGGGCGGACACTTTTTGCCGGGCAATCCACTCAATGGCCTTGTCGGCCAGGTCTTCGGTGAGGTGATAGCCAGGCTTGTTAAGGTGGGGTTCCACGGCTGTTGTCTGGTCATAGACTGGCGGCTCCCAGTGCGATGCCTCGGCACCGATGATGCCATAAAAACGCTCGAAGCCCATGCCTGTGGGCCAGCGATCAAAGGGCCCAGCGGGATTCTGTTCCCAAGATGGCGTCAGGTGCCATTTACCAAAGCAGCCTGTTGAATAGCCGTTTTGTTTGAGTATCTCGGCGAGGGTCGCCGTTTCCGGCGGTATGGCGCTGTCATAGGCAGGAAAACTGTTGGCGATCTCGGTAATCCCGCCCATATGCACACTGTGATGGTTACGGCCAGTCAACAATGAGGCGCGGGTGGGTGAGCACAACGCCGTGGTATGAAATTGATTATAACTTAAGCCGCGGGCGGCGATCTTATCTACCCCCGGTGTCGGTACTGGCCCACCAAAGGTACTACAGGTGCCAAAGCCCACATCGTCGAGCATCACCAACACGATGTTTGGCGCGCCGGCGGCGCGCTTATCCAGCTTCAACTTGCTGGGTTGCGCATCATCGTACAGGCGCGCTATTTTGCCGTCGAAGGCCGCGCTGGTTCGCGGTATATCGGTCATGCTGGCGTGCTCGCAGGTTGCAGGGTCGGCAGATCAAAGCAGCTGAGGAAGCGCTGCACCTGCTCATCCATCCCGGCCGTGTCGGCATTGCCATCGGCCAGTAGTGTTGCCAGCGCCACTTTGCCCCCAAGCAACTGGGCCCAATGTTGATGGCTGATAATCAAGGTCATGTCGGCATTCGCGCCGTCTGTGGGTATCGCCACCTGATGACGCAGGCGCAGTCCCGCTCGGCTGCCATCATCGAAGGCGATGCACAGGCTCGCCGCTAAACCCTCGGCGCGGGTGGGTACCAGCAGGACTTTCAAGATGGGCACACTGTCTGTGGGCGCGCCTCTCAGCAAATCGGCCGCCCTGAATCGATGGCCACGCAATCGATCAACGTCAACCAGGCCCTCAAGCTCGCGGGCGCGGGTCAGGCTCCAGTTACGGACGTTGGCGGCGGTAGTGCTTTGCGCCACACCGCGCAGGCCAGCAGCAAGACGATTGCGATCTTCCTGTTCACCGGCATCTGCTCGACCATGGGCGTTCAGGCTGGCGCGAACCAGCCAGCTGCTGAGCTCGATAGCCCAGCGATAATCCTGGTCTAGTAATGCCTGGTCAATGATGGTGCGCACCTTGGCGGTGCCGCCAAAGCCTTCGACGAGCTTGCGGCCACGGTCGGGTGCTGGGGTCGGAAACAGCTTGGCTTCGTCTTCGTCGAACCAGCCGAATAAGCCGGTGTAAATCTGGCGCACGTGATGTTCCACCACGCCGTAAAATTGTTGGGTTTGATAGCGGCTTTTGAAGTGCTCGGGTAGCTGCACAACGGTGACGAGTTGATCTAAGGTCAGGCCCTGATTGGCGCCGCGGACGGTTTGGTCCCACATATATTGAATGGCATCGCGGCTATCGATGATGCTGTCGCTGATCAATTGCGCGCCTTCCACCGGTGGCCCATGAGCGCCCAGCAGATAATTCGCCTTCAGACCCTCAAGCTGATCGAGGCCCCGCAACAGGACCCGCGGGTCGCGATATTCTTCGCCGCGGATGGCAAACACATTGAACAGCGCCGGCCATAACAGGTTGTTAATCGCGACGCTGAGTTCCGGAAACCAGATGGTGACGGAGTCGGTGGCATCCGACGGTGCTGGGTAAATCTCCACCTTTAGGCCCGCAATAGACAAGGTGGTGTTCTCCGAAAAGGTGTGCTTGGCCGAAATATAGCCTCGCGTAAACGGCGCATGTTCTGGGTTTCGATAGAAGCGTCCGAGGCCGACATTCACCAGCCCGTCTTCGCCTTCTGTGGGTAACACAACGGCGAACTGGTGTACCAGGCCCCGTGCACCGCGGGGTCCCACCTCGCCGCTAAAGCGCATCAGGTTGGCATCAATGCCGCTGTGGCCGTAAACCGGCAGGTCAGCGTTGCCGGATTCATCGAGCAGGGCCTGGGTGCCGCCCACATAGTGAAAGTGGGTGTAAATACAGGCCACAATCGGCGCGTTGGTCTCTAGGCGTATCGCCGCCAGCGCCGCGTTCATCTCTTCGATACACTCGCCGGTATCAATCACAATCAAGCCTTCCGGCCCTTCAACGAAAGACTGATTCGACAGGCCATTGCCCACCATGGTCCAGGCGTGACTGCCGAGTTTATAGAGCTTTTCTTCTAACCGCTGGCTGTGGTCGATGGTCGCGGGATGAGCCCGTTGACCTTCGGGGCCCGTGGCGGTGGCGCTGGGATCAAATGAAGCAGGGATTAGGTTCATAGTGGCTATTTCCGATTGATTGTCGCGAACGTCTTGTCAGGTTATCTGCCTGACTCTGCCTGCAGCATAACGAAAATCGTGATGATAAATAACCCTGTAGTTTGATCCTTTGAGTTGCCAGTGCTTTTGGGCTTCAGCGAGCCACAGTTCAGGCGCTGTAGATCTTGCTTGCCGAATTGATTACTCTTTGATGAGGTTGGGATCTGGCTTGCTGGTATATCTGGAGCACCTAACCGCAACGGAGACGCCCATGCGTTTTATCGACCTGTCGAGTAATCCTGGAGTAACCCATGACCTATAAGCTTTATGGCGGACCAGGCTCGCCCTATTCGCACAAGCTGCGAGCGGTACTGCGCTATCGACGCATACCACATACCTGGCTGGTTCCTCAGGGAGGCTTCACGGGCACCGGCGCGCTGGGTGCCGATGGTGCGAGTTCACCCTTGCAGCGGGCGGGGAAACCGGTGATACCCGTGCTGGCGTATCCAGACGGCAGCTTTAAAGCAGACAGCACGCCTATCATGTATGACCTAGAGGCCCGTCACAGTGAGCGTAGCCTCGTACCACCAGACAGAGCGCTGGCGTTCTTGGCCCACCTGATCGAAGACATGGCAGATGAGTATTTGCCCATACCCATGTTTTACTTTCGCTGGACCGACGATAAGCAATGGTGCGCCCGCCGGCAGATGATCGGCTGGACGGGTGCGATCGATGATGCTCAGCTGGAGACCATGGCGACGAGTTTTCTAGATCGTCAGACGGGACAGTTAGGGGCCGCAGCGGCCATGCCAAGAGAATCGGTACTGGCGAATTACACCACCTTCCTGGCGGCGCTTGAGGCTCATTTGCAACAATCATTGTTTTTGTTTGGCAGTCGGCCGAGCTTCGCCGAGTTTGGCCTGTATGGTCAGCTAACCCAGTATCTAGCCGATCCCACGCTCAGTGCCATCATGCGCGAGCGCGCTTTGCGCGTGTTCCAGTGGGTACATTTTATCGACGATCTGTCTGGTTATGAAGGAGAGTGGGCCGCCGCCGCTGATTGCCTGACGCCCAGTTTGCAGCAGCTGCTGGCCAGTCTCGCGCCGGGTTATTTTATGATGGCAAAAGCGATGCAGGCTCGAGTGGGTATGGCTGAGCTTGAATCAGCTGCCCATGGCCCGAAATACCGGGTGAAGTGCTGGTTGGCCCTAAAGCAGGAACTTGCAGATCTCGATGCTAGTGAGCGGGCGTTGATTCAGCCGCTGCTTGCTGGAGCGGGTTGCTGGGAGGCCTTGCAGTTTGAAGGTGATGAGGCGGCCCACGTGGTCGCGATTAAAACCCACTGACTGAAGTGCCGGCATTCCTGTTTTGCGCTTGAGGCGCAAAGCCATGAATTTCCTCTCGGCGTTTCGCGGGGCGATACGCCTGCCGGCATCCATGTTTTGCGCTTGAGGCGCAAAGCCATGAATTTCCTCTCGGTGTTTCGCGGGGCGATACGCCTGCCGGCATTCATGTTTTGCGCTTGAGGCGCAAAGCCATGAATTTCCTCTCTTCGTTAGAGCGTGTCGTTAGAGCGCGGCGGCCATGTCCTGATAGGTATTGAAGCCATAGCGGGCGGTGATCTGTGAGGCCCAAATATCATCCAGGGTTGCGATGAGTTCGGGGGATAATACCTTGGCATGACCGCCAACCTTGCCTTCGCGCACTTTCGCCGAATCACTGCCTTTGGGAATACCCGCGACAGACTCGCTGAGTTCAACAAACATGTGGTCATCAAACTGGTGTTTGTTTTCGAGCATATACGCCAGGGATGAATGCTTCAGGGTGATCGCCAGTAACTCGTCATCCAGGCTGATATTACAGAACTCAGCAACGCGCTTGATGGCAAGTGTTGGGTCGGCATTCATGGCCTCATAAGACAGCATTAACACATTGGGATTGTCGCGCACGTCCCACCAGCTGCGCAGGTGCCCCCAATAGCCTTTGTCGGGGTCATTCACATAGTTCGCGCGCGCAAATGCTTCCAGTGATACTGCGCCCGGCTCGAGAAACCAGCCTTCCATAAAACGATACATCGACACTAACGCATCTCTTGGGTCGCGCATCGACAAGATATATTTAGCGCCCTTGGGTACGTCGGTGAATGACAGATGGCTCTTGAAGCCACGGGGTTCGGCTTTCTGCGGTGCGTTTACGTCAATGCCCAACCGGGCGGACACTTCCAGCCAGGGCACGACCCGAGAAATGTCGTCGTAATCGGTAGCGCCGCGGGTTCGAAGGGTATGGAATATCTGTTGCAGCCAGGTGGTGCCGCATTTGGCAAAGGGCGTGATAATCACATCTGTCGGCAGCGGTTCGTAGGGTTTGAAGGGCGATTCAAAGCCAGCAAACATGGAACCCATTTTCTCTGCCATTTCTGCCATGGTGCGGGCTCGCCGCGGTTCGCTATTGGTGTTCATCAGTAATCCTTGCTGGGCCGCCGCACCCCTTGCCTGGGGTAGGGCGCGCCGGTTCGTTATGGGTGGCTATTCATCCGTTGCTGGGGTCGTTAACGCCGTGGGCGTAAGCGTCTGTAAAAATGCCAAGGCATCAGTCGCCGACTGCGCGGGTATTTCTTCCATGGGCATGTGGCCGACATTGTCGTAAATCACCAGCGTCGAGTCAGGCAGTGCCGCGTCGAACTTGTGCGCGATATCCACCGAGATCAACGAATCTTCGCGGCCCCATAGAATCAAAGTCGGCTGGGTGAGCAAGCTCGCATCCACCGGCGCTCGAACCGGTCTGGGTCCTGCAAAGCGGCTTAAGGTCGCTTCTCTGGCGCCTTCACGTAGGGCTAACTCATAATACCGATCAATCAATTCATCGGTGACCATGGGCGAGTGATTGTAAGCCGACTCGACCCCTTGCTTGGTTAGCCAATAAGGGTCCAGATATTTTGAGATGGCACGAAACCAGGGTTGGCCCAGCAGCTTGAAGGCCAGCGGGGCTGCCTTCTTCTCGCCATCGGCGGATGCCGCGGCCTGCTCGGCGAGCATCTGTGCCCAGAACTGCGGTAAACCGCTGGCATCTACCAATATCATGGCGTTGACCTTGTTCGGGTGGGCGAGGGTGTATTGCCAAGTGACGCCGCCACCCATGGAGTTGCCGCCTAAGGTGAAGTTGTCGACACCCAGCAGTTCGACCAGGGCGTCGACGGTGTTGAGTTGTGCCGCACTGCCATAGTCTTGATCAGGGGTCGCGCCGGTGAGCCCATGGGCGGGTAGGTCCATGGTGATAATGCGATAATCTTCGCCCAGTAATGGCACCCAGGGCTCCCAGGTGTGCAATGAGGCATTGGAGCCATGGACTAACACCACCGCCGGGCCTGACGGATTACCCTGGTCTCGATAGTGCACGCGGGCCCCATTGTCCATGGTGAAAAATTGCGATGCAGCATTGGTATATTTAGCATCGACCACGGCCGCGGGAATCTCGCCCTTGTACAAGAACACCGCAAACGCCAACACCAATACAACGATGGTGATGACACTGTATTGAATAAACCGCATAAACTCTCCCCGAGTACCTTAATGATCACACCTTACCCTGTTTTCGCGCAGGGTTTAATCAGGCCAACGAGCAGCCACTAACCCGCCAGACTCGTCAACGCCGCCCAGTCTGGATCGCCCAGTTTGCCATTGGGGTTTACTGGGTGCAGGCACACATGGCTAGCACCGGCGCTCATGTGCTCGCTGATCCGGGCCTTCACCGTTGCCGCCGACCCCCAGGCAAATATCGCGTCGATAAACCGGTCTGAGCCACCGTCATTAAAGTCGGCCACGTCCATGCCCATGGTCAGCCAGCTGTTGCGGTAATTGGGTAATGCCAAGTGCCGTTGAATCGCTGCGCGAGCCACGCCGCGCGCGATCACCGGGTCGGTTTCGACAATGACTTTCTGTTCAACACAAAGCCATTTATCCGGACCGAGTATCGCCCGTGCCGTGGCCGTATGCGTCGGCGTCACAGAGTAAGGGTGGGCGCCATCACAGGCATCTCGGGCCAGCGCCAGCATCTTCGGACCCAAGGCGGCAATCACTCGGCGGGGTTTAATCGCCGGCGCGGTGGCCATGTAAGGTGACGCATCCATGGCTTGCAAATACTGCCGCATGCTGGCCAGTGGCGGGCCATATTCGCGCTTACGAACCCCTTCCACAAAAGGTTGGTGAGACACGCCAAGACCCAGCAGGAATCGATCGTCAGACTGCTCGGCCAAGGTGTTCTGGCCAGACAGGGCAACGCCTGGCTCGCGGTTATAAATCGAGGCAATGCCGGTGGCGACATTCAAACGTGTGGTATTGGCCAACAACCAGGCCGCGTGGGCAAAAGGGTTGCGACCCATCGATTCAGGCATCCAAAGGGTGCCATAGCCCAAATCTTCAATGCGTTTGGCCGCCTCAGCCGCCTGCCGAGAGGTGAGTAAATCGAAGTAGTACCATACGCCAAGAGTGCCAGTATCCAATTCATTCTCCCAATGAGTGTCTGCGGGGCCGGCTTGCTAGCCGTAACCCCAAGCGGCCAGCCAACCAGCCAACTAATCCGACTATTGATGTACCAATAGTGTACCAATAGTGTGCCAGTGATATGCCGGTGATTGTGACGGGCACCACGGCGGCTGGCAAGCATCAATGGCCTGGTTCACCAGCAAAACCAACAGGCTCGGCGGGTAACACCGGCAGCCGTCGCTAAATCCGTTATACTAGGCGCCCCGGTCAGCGCTGACGGGGTGACACTGAACCCTTGTGTCGCCTATTCGCGCTGGTCAAACACTCGACGACACACCGATCCAGAGACTCAAGCGCTATGTTAAAACACCCAATTTTCATGCTGTTGTTGTGCTGCTTAACCATGGCCAGCACAAACGCAGAGAACCTCAGCGAAGCCGCCGCAGCAGATCAAATTGAGCCTAGTGCAGCGCGCCCCGTCACCTACAAAGCGACCATGGACGTGGTTTACGGCCATCGCGCCGGCATGGCGTTGGTCTATCACGTGCTGGAGCCGGCGGTACCGAACGGCGCCGCCGTGATTTTTCTGAACAGCGGTAGCTGGATTTCACCCTATGTGCCGTTCAAGAACGATCAAGCCAGCCTGGGCATGTTTGGCGCGATGCTGGCGGCCGGCTACACGGTGTATTCAGTCAATCACGGTAGTGCACCGTATTTTAACGTGCCCCAAGCCGTATCAGACGTGCGCGGCGCCGTGCGGCATATTAAACAACAGTCCGCCACTTACCAGGTTGACCCCAAGCGCCTCGGCGTGTTCGGTGGCAGCGCCGGTGGTCAGTTGTCGTTGATGGTGGCGCTGAATGCCGAAGCCCCCTTTGACTCGTCGCCAGAGCCCGCGCAACGAAGCCTTTGGCCCGAGTACAATAGCTTGGCCACTGACGATGCCAGTGTGGCCGTGGTGGTCGCCTGGTTTCCACCGGTAGACCTGCGCTTGATCAATAACCGCGCGGCAAATTATCCCGCTCTGAATTTCTCAGACGAGTTGGCCACCGCCGTGTCACCTATCTTGTATGTGAACGCCGGTGATCCACCCACCTTATTGATCCATGGCACCGCTGATACCGTGGTGTTACCCCTCAGCAGTGAGATGCTGGCGAGCGAACTCAAGCAAGCTGGTGTGGTCTACAAACACCTGGTGATTGAAGGTGGTACGCATAGTTTTCCAAACCCGGCCCATGCCGCTGAGGCCGCCCAAGCCACCGTTGGCTGGTTTATGCAATACCTTTAATCAGGCCCGCTGATGAGCACCGCTGATGAGCGCCACTCATTGGGATGGTTACTATGTCAGCCCCCATGCAGGCGGCTGATCAGGCTCTGAGAAACAGCGTGACCAGCGGTTCATCGCCCACCTGACAACTTTGGTGGCCATGTACCGCCGGGTCAAAGGTGGCGCCTGCGGGCAGGGCGTCAGCCGAGTAGAAGTGCTCCCCCGGCTCAAAAATCTTTGACGTGCCATCCTGCAAACTGATCTGCATTTTCCCGCCAAGAATAAACACATACTGTGGATTCGGCGTGCAGTGGAACTCTTTGCTGAAACCCACCGGGCTATGGCGCAACTGATAACCACCAGAGGGCAGTAACGGCGACAACATGGCGCGGGGGCTGCCTTCCGTGAGCGCTATCGGTTCTTCACGAAACTGGGCTCGCCCATCACTATCTGTAAACAGCACGACCTTGGTAAATGTTTGCACGGTGATTGCCTCTTTAATCTTGATTATAAAACACTCAATCTATTTTTTAGTTTTGTCGCCCACATTGCGCGTGTAGTCTCGAATCGTCGCCTTGTATTCATCTTCCGTAAACGCCCATTGTTGTAAGTCTGCATCGGCCCAGCCCATGGCCATGCCAGCGGCTGACCGACCCAGGGCCGACGTCATAGCGCGGGTCATGGCTAATGACGCCGGTGGAATTGCCAGCAATTCACTAACGAGCTTCTCAGTTTCCGCAACCAACTGCCCAGGCCCCGCCAGGCGCTGGGCCCAGCCACAGGTTTTAAGTTCGTCCGCAAACACCTTGCGTGCCGTCATCACCCAGTCACGGGCCGTGGGTAACCCCACCTCACGGGCGAGCAAAGGCGTACCATTCCAGACATTCGGGATGCCCAGTGCCAGTTCAGGTATGCGCAGCACCACATCATCAGCAATCACCCTGAAATCACAGGCCGTCGCCAGCAGCGCGCCGCCGCCGATGACATGGCCTTGCATCGAGGCAATGGTGACCTGAGGAATACGCTCTAATTGTTCTAACACCCGTTGCCAGGTAGCGGTGCGGTTTCGCCGAGTGGACCAGTCACCTTCAACTTTGGGGTACGACGTGGTCTTTAAATCCGCGCCCGCACAAAAGGACTTACCTTCACCGCTGAGCACCAGCAGGCGAATGTCTGGCCGCTCCATTAACTCGTTCAAGGTAGCAGAAATCACTTTACGTACATCATCATTCAGCGCGTTTAACTGCTTGGGTCTATCCAGGATGAGCCTGACGATGGGACCGTCGAAGACGACTTTGATACCGGTGGGTTCGGGCATGGGGTTTGTACTCAGTTGGCCTGGGAGGGTTGATGGTTTTGCGGAAAGTGTACATTATTCGATCAGACATTCGTCCAAATTGATTTGCCCATCATAACCAGTCTAGCTGGCTAAAACACGTCTCGACGACGTGGATCATCCGGGCGGGGACCCACATGCAATATCATCCCTATCGCTAGTACTAATCAGCCGTAGAAGATAATAGATCCGCTAAACGAATGGGCTAGTTAGTAAATGTGGTAACGGGCAGCTTGAAGCACTGTTTCAAACAGCGCTTATTATTGGTTTGGACTTCCCAGGATTTGCTAGACGCCAAATAGCGCTAAAACGTAAGACTGCTAGCGGTGTTTATGACCAGTCAGCGATACACAGACGAATTCAAAATCGAAGCCATCCGGCACATCGCCCTGCTGAGAAATTCAGAACGGTGATTTGTGGTTAGAAACCGGGTCTGGGTAAACTCACGGTTCGCTTTTACCGCGACCCTCTTTTTTGTTTCTCTTTGCTCAAGCTAATGTCTGTCAAACCAGTGGTGATTCAGGTTCAGTTGGTTGGACGAGGCGAGAGTGGAGATCGATCAATGGCGAGCGCACTGCAACCAAGTTTTCCCGTATAGTTCACTTAACGTTTTGCCGCCTGTTATGCGCGTAGCAAGTCGCATAAAGTCGAAAACTCTCACCGAAGAGGTGGCACTAAAGACGGGGAAAGGTCATTATCTACGGCCAAATTTCGCTCAGCAATTTTAGGGTAGATACGCATTTTGAAAATTCTCCACACCGCAGACTGGCACATAGGCCGGCAATTCCACAACGTGTCGCTGCTCGAAGACCAGCGCCATGTGCTGGCGCAGATCATCGACCTGCTCAAGCAGGAGGCGGTGGATGTCATGATTATTGCCGGTGATATCTACGATCGCTCGGTGGCCCCGGCCGACGCCGTCAAACTGCTGGACGACACCCTGCATGCAATAGTCGAGGAGTTGGGTGTGCCTGTGATTGTGATCGCCGGTAACCATGATGGTGCCGAGCGTCTGGGTTTTGGTTCCCGCCAGTTGACCCAGGCGGGCCTGCATATTGCCGGGCCTCTCAGCGATGTCATCAACCCCTATATACATACCGATACCCATGGCGAGGTGGCATTCTATTCCTTGCCCTATATGGACCCGGCAACCGTGCGTAATGTGTTTGACGTGGATATTCATGGCTTCGACGAAGCCATGATATTCATGACTGATCGTATCAAGGCTTATCATGCGGCAACCCACCCCAACAGTCGCTCAGTGGTGATCTCTCATTGTTTCTTGTCTGGCGGTGAAGCCAGTGATTCCGAGAGGCCATTGTCTGTTGGCGGTGCCGACCAGGTCAGTGCCGGCCAGTTCAAGGCCTTTAACTACACCGCACTGGGCCATCTGCACCAGCCCCAGGCGAAGGGTGGCGAACATATCCGCTATTCGGGCTCATTGCTCAAATACTCGTTCTCAGAAGTCGAGAAGGCCAAGTCGGTGACCCTGATCGATCTGCAAGCTGATGGCAGTTGCGAGATTAGCGAGTTGCCCCTCGCACCACTGCGTGACATGCGCGTTGTGGAAGGCACGATGGACGAAATTCTGGCCAACGGAAAACTCGACCCGGGTAATCATGACTATGTGTTGGTGCGCTTGTTCGACACCGATGCGATTCTTGATCCCATGGGCAAGCTGCGCACCGTTTATTCCAACGTGCTGCATCTAGAGAAACCTAACCTGCGTGCTAGCAGTGACCGGGTTGTGCCCGACCGTGACATGTTGCGCAAAAATGGCCTGCAGTTGTTTGAAGACTTTTTTTTGCAGGTCACCGAGGGTGAGTTGCGCGACGACCAGCGCCAGCATCTGGTGGCATTGATCGATGAGATACAGCGCCACAGTGGCGATGATGCTGACGCGAACAAGCCGACAGCAAGCCCTGGGAAGATAACACCATGAGGCCCGTGGTGCTTACCATGGCGGCCTTTGGTTCCTTTGCCGGTGAAGAGCGTGTGGACTTTCGGCTGCTGGGCACCAATCCGCTGTTTTTGATTAATGGCCCCACCGGTGCTGGCAAGACCACATTGCTGGATGCCATCTGTTTTGCGTTGTATGGCGAGACCACCGGCATGGATCGCAGTGCCAAAGAAATGCGCTGTGATTTTGCTGATGATGACCGTCTGACAGAAGTCAGCCTGCTGTTTGAGTTAGGTGGCAGTTGTTACTTGATCACCCGCAGCCCCGAACAACAGCGCCCGCAGAAAAGCCGCAAGGGCATGACCCGGCACCAGCCCGAGGCGCAGTTCTGGACATCTGATGCCGAGGGCAAAGAGTGTGACCTGTTGGTTTCTAAAAAAGTCAGCGAGGCAGATAAGGCCATTACTGAACTCACCGGCCTTACCGCAGACCAGTTTCGCCAGGTCATGGTGTTGCCCCAGGGCAAGTTCCGCGACCTGCTGCTGGCCAAACCCAAAGACCGGGAAGATATCTTTCGTACCCTGTTTGATACCCGCCTGTATTTTCAGCTGGAGCAGCGCCTGAAGTCGCAAGCCAACCAACTGGAGAGCAAGGTTAAAGAGTCGCGCATCGAACAGGAAACCTGGCTCAAGACCGCGAACCTTGAGACCACCGAGCAGCTGGCCAACAGCCTGGTAGCACTGGCGCCCAGGCATTCGCTGGCAGACACGGCCCACACCGTTGCCGCAGCAAGTGATGCGAAGGCGTTGCTGAACCTGAATGTAGGAACCGCAATGGCCCAGCGTTTTGTGGCGCTCACCCAAGCTAGCGACAAACTGGCCGCACTGGGTGAGCAGCAGCCACAGCTAGATCAATACAAACAACAGCAGACATTGGCCCTTGAAGCCAACAGCATTGAAGGGGTGTATGAGGCCCAACTGCGTGCCCACCAGCAACTTGCGGCCGCTAACACTGAGGCGGTGGCATGCAAACAGTCAGCCGACCTGGCGGCCAAGGCGTTGGCCGCCGCGGTTGAGCAGAACGCCGCTCAGATAATCAGCAAGACCCAATTGGACCAAGCGCGACGCCAGCAAGTCGCGCTGGCAGGCCACAAGCAGCGTGCCCACACATTGGTAGCGCTGCAGCAAACCAAAGACAGTGCCGCCACAGCAGTGCACAAAGCTGAGCAGGATTTGTTGGCGGCGCAGCAGCAAGTCACCAGCCTAGAGGCGACAACCCGCAAGCTGGCAACTGACAGAGAAGTGCTGCAGGCCGCGGCTAATAATATTGGTAAGTTCGAACAACAACTGCTGCGCACCGAGACCGCAGCCGGTTTGTACCAGAAGCTGGATGAACAACAACGTAAAAAGCTGGCGGCTGCAAGCCAGTTGAGTATTGCCCAAGCGGCTGTTGAACAATGTGCTGCAAAACACAAAGCCGCCTGCGTTGCCAGAATGCAGCTGGAGCAGGCTTGGCATCTGGGTCAGGCAGCGCTGCTGGCAGCAGCATTGGGCGAGGGTGAGCCATGCCCCGTGTGCGGCAGTGTTGAGCATCCGTTGCTCGCCAGCAGCCGTGATGCCATTCCTGACCAATCTGATATTGATCTGGCGCGGGCACATGAAGGCCAGTGCCAGCAGGCACTGAGCCGTGCCCAGCACGATGAGGTCTTGGCCGGCAGCCAGATATCAACAATTGCCGGTGTTATTACCGAGCTTGAAGTTGATCTGCAGGCAGCATTGGCTTTGTTGCCAGAGGATGTGACGGGCGCTGACGGCAAGCAACTCGTTGACGCAACTAAGGCGTTGCGGGTGCAGGTGGCACAAGCCAACAGTCAGCAATTGCAGCTGGTACCAATAGACAAGACCCTGGCAGCTAACAAAGCAAAAAGTGAGCAACAACAGGCACAACGGGAGCAGTGCCGAACAGCGCTGGCCGCAAGCCAGCAAGCAGCCGCCACAGCAAGCGCCACACTGACGCAGAGTGAGAGCGAGATTCCGCCGGCGTTTCGCAGTGAGCCGGCGCTGGACAAAGAAATTGCCAGTAACGCCAGTGCAATAACGCAGCTGCTGAAGAGTATTGACGCAGCCCAGGCTGTCTTCGAAGAGGCATTGCAGCGTAATGCCCGCGCGCAGACGGCGCTGCAGGTGGCTGCAACCAGCGTGACCAAGAGTGAGGCGCAGCAACAGCAAGCCACAGCCACCTGGGCGGCGGCACTCGCCAGCGCCAGCTTTGCTGACGAAGCCGCTTTTGCCGCAGCGCGGTTGGAGAAGTTTGAGTTGGCCAAGCTGGCAACAACGATTCGCGAATTTGATGACGACAAGCTCAAGGCTCAACAGATCCATGACTCATTAAGCCTGGAACTGCAGGATCAAGCGCCGCCCGCTATTGAGGCGTTGGCGCAAGCAAGACAAGCTGCGGCCACGGTGCTCAGCGAAGCCCAGGAAACCTTCCAGGCGTTAGACCGGCAACTGCGTCAACTCAAGGAAGTGGATGCGGCAATAACTAAGCTGGTTAGGTCGCAACAGGCCCTTGAGGACGAATACAAGTTGATTGGCACCCTAAGCCAGGTGGCCAATGGCAAGAACCCGCTGAATATGAGCCTGCAGCGGTTTGTACTGAGCGTGATTCTAGACGAAGTGTTGATTGCGGCGGGTGAGCGTCTCAGTCATATGAGCAAGGGGCGTTATACATTGCTACGCCGCACTGAAGTGACCGGTGCCCAGAAATCCGGGCTGGAGTTGGATGTTGAAGATGCCTACACGGGCAAGACCCGGGCTGTGTCGACCTTGTCTGGTGGTGAGAGCTTTATTGCGGCGTTGTCGTTAGCGCTGGGGCTGAGTGATGTGGTGCAGAGCCATTCTGGTGGTATACGGCTGGATACGTTGTTTATTGATGAGGGCTTTGGCAGTTTGGATCCGGAGAGTTTAGACCTGGCGATAACCACGTTGATTGATTTGCAGCAAGCGGGAAGGATGGTGGGGGTGATATCCCATGTGCCGGAACTCAAAGAGCGGATTGATGTGAGGGTGGATGTTGTTGTTGGAAGGGCTGGGAGTAGTGTAACGGTTGGTGGTGCTGATGCAGCATGACGTTGAGGGTGTTTGAATCGTTGGTTTGAAAGACAGATGGGTTCAGTGAAACGTTGCCTAGATTGGTGGTGATCTAACAAACCCGAAAGTAAATTCACGACATCCATGACATCGATGTTTTCCTGTAGAAACCGGGTCGGAGTAAAATTACCGGTCTATTTTACCCCGACCCTGTTTGTTCCAAATGTAGTTAATTTTGGGGGTTGGCATGCCAGTAAAGACATCAGGTGAGAAGGGCGCTCAAATAGTCTCTCCTCGCCAATGGATCAGTTTAGTCGTGTTCTATTCATTGATTCCGCTGATTTTGTTGATATGCGGTGGCGACCTCGGTTGGTGGCAGGGGTGGCTATATTCGATACTGATCTTGGTCGCAGGTATTGGTGGGCGCATTTGGGCGGAACAACGCCATCCGGGATTAACTGCAGAAAGACAAAATAAAGAGACTTTTCAAAATGCAAAATCCTGGGATAAGGTGCTCGCGCCACTGATGGCGGTGAGTATCAGTTACCCGATGGTTATTGTGGCAGGGCTGGACCATCGGCATCACTGGTCTCCTGAATTGCCACTCTGGCTCAGCGTAGTGGGATTCATGTTTATCGCGTTGGGTTACGCTTTCGCTGCGTGGGCATTTGCTGAGAACCGGTTTTTCTACAGCGTGGTTTGCATTCAGCCGGATCGAGGGCATGTGGTGTGTGATAGCGGGCCGTACCGATTTGTTCGGCACCCAGGTTATGCCGGGAATATTCTTGCCTTGCTTGGTATTGTTCTTGCGCTGGGTTCGGTAGGAGCGCTGATTACTGCGGCGTTGGCAACAATCATCTCTGTGATTAGAACTGGGCTTGAAGACCAGGCTTTACACAAAGAGTTGCTGGGATATCGAGACTATGCGCAACGCGTGCGCTATCGGTTGATTCCTGGCGTTTACTGAAAGCGGTGTTTGCAAGGTTGGGCATCCCAGTGTTTGCTCTAAACCTGATAACGTTTAGATGTAACACTGCTACTGGTGTTTATGGTCAGCAATCGATACACGCTAGAAATCAAAATTGAAGGCTTCCGGCACAGCGTCCAGATGAAAAATTCGGAACGGCTATCAAGGATGAAGGCGTACTTCATCGAAGCCGGGGTTGTTTTCGTCCATCTCCAAGAGCTGCTCGTAGGGTGCTTTGACCTTTACTAGCAACACAATGATAGGGCGAGACATATGTCGGGTTGGGCATTAGGTGGTTTCGGGCTGCCTCAGTTTAAACCTATTTTATGCGGTTCAATTCGTTTTTGGCCAAATGATACCCAGCAATGCTCCAAACAGGAATCCAGTGACGTGGGAGCCATGAGCGGAAGACTCAAACATTAGAGCGGTAATCGCGATTGACGTGATTGCGAATAACGCCAATGAATATCCAAAGCGAATCGGAAAGCTACTCTTGCTCAATACTATAAGTGCAGAACTTAAGCTAAATAGTGCATATATACCGGAGGAGATTCCGACATAAACATCCCCAGTTGTAAAAGTTAAAATGTTTAGTAGATAGGCAGCAATAGCTCCAAGCAGGTTACCGAAGATAAAGGCAGTTAAAGCGCCAAAAGTAGAAATTTTTGCGGCAACTGTCGAGGCGATAGTCAGAAAGACTAGATTAGAGAGCCAGTGAGCTAATCCTGAATGAAGGTATGGGCCGCTTAAAAAACGCCAATATTCGCCGTTTTCAATACTGTCGTATAGAACACCGAAATTGATGAACACCTCTTCCGGATCGTCGGCGGATAAGGAAATTTGGATGAGCCAAATGAAACTCATATATACAAACGAGACAGTGACCGGAACCCTGGAAGATGAAAATATTTCGTTAATCGTGACTGCTCTATCTCTTAGGGTATTGGATCCTGTAAACAAGATAAAATATTCAGAAGAGAAGTAGACAAGCAAAAGTATACTCACCGTGCACATAACAAAGAATCTGGGGTCTGGGTAGAAAATGTTGCATAGCGAAAATGAGACACTCATGAAAAAGGCTAGGGACATCTGAATTCGCTGACTGCGCTTCGCGCTTGCAGTCATAATTTCTGCGAACTCGCCTAATTCTAACGGCGAAATAAACTTGTCCGAGTTTGGTGAGCAAATTGTGAGTGGTAGGAATGGCTGCCACCGATTAACGAGCGCTAGCACGTGTTGTCTTCCATAGACGGTCCTAAATATATTTTTCCCTTTCCATTCTTGATTCAATTCGTTTCTCGATAAGAGTGCTGGTGCAGCGAACTACACCAGAATTTTGTTAGTTCGAAAGCCAATATAGGCTCAAGGCAATTGGGGCTGCGAACACAAATGTCGCCGGTCCCCCCATAGCACCTACCGCAAGAATTAAGCCGGCGCCTTCATTAAAAGAAAGTCTGCCGCCAGATACTTGGGTGACCTCGTTTTTTGAAAGATCTCTCATTTTGTATGCTCCAATAGATGAATGAATAAATGATGTCGCTTTTGCTACGAGGTAAAGCTAACGTCTAGCTAGCTAAGCAGACGTAGGTTCTTGAGGTAGTCTAATGTAAGACATTTGATCGGTTGTTTGTGAGTTGCTATCAATTCGGATTACATAATATGCCTGAAACGAACAGTTCTGAACAAATCAGAGTTCCTTTGAGTCTCTGAAGTTGGCGTGCTAAATCGTGCTTGTGACGCTAGTGTAGAGCGAAACCTTGGATTTCTTGATCGAAACTCGAGTAAGTGGCTGAAGTACAAATCGACATAAGTTCATCAGTTTAGACAAGTGATATCTTTGCTATTTGATTTAGCCCTGACGTACGATATTTTTTGTGTTGTTGTTTAAGTAGGCCAGCGTCGAACCAGATGATTAGCGCTGGCAAAATCCCAGCCACAAAAAAGGGGAGCCAAGCTCCCCCTTTTCTTAATCCCGCTTCTTGGCTGCGGTCACTACGAAGAACCAAACTCCGACACAACACCACCAATGGAAGACTTGGCATCGCCAAACAACATGCGGGTGTTTTCGTTGAAGAACAAGGGATTATCAACACCAGAGAAACCTGAGGCCATTGATCGCTTCAACACAAACACGGTCTTGGCTTTGTCCACGTTAATGATGGGCATGCCATAGATGGGGCTGTCTGGGTCGTTACGGGCGCTTGGGTTTACTACGTCGTTGGCGCCGATCACAATCGCCACATCCACTTGCTCGATGCGGGGGTTGATCTCGTCCATTTCCAGCAACTGCTCGTAGGGCACGTCGGCTTCTGCTAACAACACGTTCATGTGGCCAGGCATACGACCGGCAACGGGGTGAATAGCGTAGGTCACCTCACAGCCATTCTTCTCTAGCAATTCGCCGAGCTCTTTAACCACGTGCTGAGCTTGGGCGACTGCCATGCCGTAACCGGGTACGAAGCAGACGTTGCCGGCCGCTTCCAGAATGTAATAAGCATCCTGCACCGAGATGGGTTTAACTTCACCTTCAATGGCCTTGCCCTGCTTCACAGCGCCGAAGCCGCTGAACAGCACGTTAGACAGTGATCGATTCATGGCCTTACACATAATAGTGGTCAGGATCATGCCGCTGGCGCCAACCAGCGCGCCGGCAACGATGAGGATGTTATTACCGATGGCGAAACCGGCCGCACAGGCTGCAATACCGGAATAGCTGTTCAACAGCGAGATAACCACTGGCATGTCGGCGCCACCGATGGGGATAACCGCCATGATGCCGAGTAACAAAGACAAACCGAGTACTGAGTAGAACCAGACTGAGTCAGGCGAGGGGTCCATGGCGAGCATTACGCTAGAGCCGATCAGGGCAGCCAACAGCAGGCTGTTGACGACACGCTGGCCAGTGAAGACGATAGCGCCACTGCCGATTTTCTCGCTGAGCTTGCCGTAGGCCAGCAAACTACCGGTGACGGTGACGCCGCCGATGAGGATGGCCAGGATCACAGTCACGGCGATAAAGGTTGAAACCGGTGCTGCATCACCGCCGCCATACAGTGCTGCCCAGCCGACTAACAGGCTGGCTGCGCCGCCAGAGCCGTTGAACAAAGCCACCATTTCTGGCATCGAGGTCATCTCAACCAGGCGTGCCGAAACACCACCGATCAAGGCGCCAACGATCAGACCGATGACAATATATTCATAAGAGACGATGCCCTGGTCAGTGAGACCCGCGACAACGGCGATCAGCATGCCGAGAGCAGACAAACCATTACCCTTACGGGCGGTGGCGGGTGAGCCGAGCATTTTCAGGCCATAGATAAATAAGATGGCCGAGACGATATAAGCGAGGTTTGCAATCAGATCTAAGCTCATTTCTTGGCTCCTGTCTTGCTCTTGAACATGGCAAGCATGCGGTCAGTCACCATATAGCCACCCACAACGTTGATGGTTGCCATGGCCACGGCGATAGCGCCGAGGATGTTGGCCATCTCAGAGTTAGCGATACCGGCAGAGATAAAAGCCCCTGCCAGAGTAATGCCGGAAATTGCATTGGCGCCAGACATCAGCGGGGTGTGCAGTGTCGCCGGTACTTTAGAGATCAGTTCAAAGCCGAGAAAGATCGACAGAATCAGAATGAAAGTGAGAAATACTATATCCACGTGAAGCTCCCCTTAAGTTCTTAAGTTTTTGATGGCTGTGTTGACGATTTCACCATCATGGGTGATCACGCATCCCTTAAGAATGTCGTCTTCCAGGTTCAGGTTGAAGGTCTTGGTTTCTTCGTTCCAGTATTCCGTCACCAGGTTAAACAGGTTTGAGGAATACATTTGGCTGGCATCCTGGGCGGTCTCGGAAGGCAGGTTCGCCACCCCGATAATAGACACACCGTTAATAACCACGGTCTCATCCGGCACAGAGCCTTCGACGTTACCACCAGAGCCAACCGCCATATCGACGATGACGCCACCGGGCTTCATGGCTTCAACCATGTCTTTGGTGATGATTCGCGGGGCGGGTCGACCAAATAGCTGGGCGGTGGTGATGACGATGTCAGACTGGCTGATGATGTCTTTCATGCCCAGGCGCTGCAGTTCGAGTTGTTCAGGGGTCAGCTCTTTGGCGTAACCACCTTCGGTTTGACCCATTTCACCCAGGTCTATATTCACAAACTTGGCACCCAATGACTGAACTTGCTCAGCCACGACGGGGCGAGTATCAAAGGCGTCAACCTTGGCGCCGAGACGTTTGGCGGTGGCGATGGCTTGTAAGCCAGCTACACCAGCACCGATGACGAAGACGCGGGCTGGCTTCAGAGTACCGGCGGGCGTCATCATCATGGGCAGAATGCGGCCCAATTTGTTGGCGGCGAGCAGTACCATGGAGTAACCGGCCAGACTGGCCTGGGAACTCAAGGCGTCCATCTTCTGCGCGCGCGTGGTCCGCGGAATCATTTCCATGCTGACCGAAGACACGCCTTGAGCGGCCATGGCATCGATGAGCTCGGCTTCGTTGTAGGGGTCTAAGTAACTGATATGCAGCGCGCCGCGCTTAACCTTCTTGATATCCTCGAGGGCGGGTTTGTTCACCCGCAACACGATATCGGCGCCGCCGAGTAGGGCATCCGTGTCAGACGACAGGGTGGCACCCGCTTCGGTATATTCGGCATCACTAAAGCCGGCGTGAACACCAGCGCCTGATTCGATGACAACATCGAAGCCCGCGCGGACCAGTTTTTTGACAGCATCAGGAATCAACGCCACGCGTCGTTCGTTCGCGTGTGTTTCCGATGGAACGGCTATTTGCATAAACAACCCCAAGAAAGGTAGGTAAATGAATGAATTGATGACCGGCGTAGTAAGTTTAATCTATTACAATATGCTAATAAGCGCCAGTCCTGCGGATTAAGAAGTGGAAAGTACCAGAATCAATTGTTCATTTCTAATACTTAATCCACCTATTGATAGTTTGGATCACTGGCTATCTATGCAGATAGGCCATGGTCGATCACCAGTTCACTGGCATTCACATAGCGCGAGTCATCTGACGCCAGATAAAGCACGCCGTTAGCGATGTCTAGCGGCTTACCAAGAATGCCGCCGGGTACAGCCATTTCGGCTATGGTCTCGACATCAGCCTGGTTCTCGCCACCCTCGGGGTTGGCGTCCATTTTATTCCAGATCGCGGTCTCGATGATGCCGGGGTGAATCGAGTTGACTCGCACCCCATTGCCCAGGGCCGCGCACTCCTTGGCCACTGACTTGCTCAGCAGGCGCACGCCGCCTTTGGTCATGGCATAGGCCGACAGACCCGGTGAGGCCATCAGGCCGGCCACCGAGGAGACGTTGATGACCGAGCCGCCGTCCTGTTCGGCCATAAAGGGTATGCCGTGCTTCAAGCCGAGAAACACGCCGTCAAGATTGACGGCATTTTGCTTTTGGAACTGGGCCATGGTCATCTCAAAGATCGAGGCCCTGACGGCGATGCCGGCATTGTTGACGAGAATATCGAGTCGACCATGCAGTTGGCGGATTTGTTGAAGGATCTTGATCCATTCGTCCTCTCTGGTGACATCGTGGTGCAGATAGCTGGCCTGGCCGCCGGCTTTGGTGATGGCGTCGACTGCGCTCATGCCGACTTCGTCAATAACATCGGTGATGACAATGATGGCGCCTTCGCTGGCGAGACGTTCGGCGCAAGCGCGACCGATACCCATGGCGCCTCCGGTGATGAGTGCGACCTTATTTTCGACACGTCCCATAATGCTGACTCCTGTGCTTGTCTGGTTGTTATTGATGAGTATGAATAGCGATCAATAGCTATTGATGGTGATTGGTTAGCCCGGTGCTGTGCCAGCATTCAGGCCGAGCCGGAATAGTGCCTAATCTTATGGCCCTTGAACAGACCTAAAAGCGGGCGAGTAGTGAGTGATTGTCACGTACGGGCGGGAATTGCTATAAAAGGCGCGCGTCAGGGGCCAGAATAGGCCCTTAAATCCTCAGACATGCCAGGATGAAGTATTCATGAGTTGGTCCAAAGAAGCCCAGGAAATTGAATTACGCCGTGAACTCGCGCGCCAGCAAGGCGGGACAGACGCGGTTGCCTTGCAACATGCCAAGGGCCGCCTCACGATTCGCGAGCGCATTGATATGCTGGTGGCGCCTGACAGCTTTGAGGAACATGGCGAGGGCGCCGGCTTTGCCGAGAAGGGCCCTGATGGCACGATTACAGACTTTAGCCCAGCAAACTATGTCATCGGCTTTGGTGAGATTAACGGTCAGCGGGTCGCGGTGGGCGGCGAAGACTTTACCCTTAAAGGCGGCTCGCCGAATGGCGCCGGGCTGCGCAAGAGTGTTTACGCGGAAGAGTTGGCGGTGCAATTTAAAGTCCCGTTGGTGCGCTTGCTGGAAGGCGGTGGCGGCAGTGTTGCGGGTTCTGGCGGGGCCAGACCGCAGACGGTGGGGTCGCCGGTGTACGCGGAACCCCGGTTTAAGATTATTGCCCAGGCCATGAACTGTGTGCCCGTGGTGTCGGCAGCGCTGGGACCGGTGGCGGGTTTTCCTGCCGGGCGGCTGGTGGCGTCGCACTTTTCGGTGATGGTGAAGAATACGTCCCAGGTGCTGGTGGCGGGGCCAGCCTTAGTGGAGCGCGCCCTGGGTGTGAGCATGACGAAGGAAGAGCTGGGCGGCTGGAAGGTGCATACCCGCAGTGGCATTGTGAATAATGTCGCCGACACTGAGGCCGAGGCCCTGCAACAGGTGCAGCAGTTCTTAAGTTATATGCCACGCAATGTTTGGCAGTTAGCACCTAGAGTTTCTTGTACCGATGATCCCAACCGGGCTGAAGAGGCCTTGTTGTCCATCGTCCCGAAGGACGGTCGCAAGCCTTTCAAGATGCGCGACCTGATTCATCATGTGGTGGACCTGGCATCGTTCTTCGAGATTTCACCGTTTTATGGCAAGGGTCAGATCACCGGCTTCGCCCGCTTGAACGGTGCAGTGGTGGGTATCATCGCCAATGACTGTAAACATTATGCCGGCGCCATGAGCGCCACGGGCTCGCAGAAGGCCAAGCGCATGATGGAGCTGTGCGATACCTTTCATATCCCCATTGTCAACTTTCTCGATGAACCCGGATTTATGATTGGACCGGATGCCGAGAAGGATGCGACCATTCGCTACGGCATGAGTGCGGTGGCAGCGGCGGTGCAATCGACGGTACCCTGGGCGACGGTGGCAATTCACAAGTCTTTCGGGGTGGCCTCGGCCGCACACTTCGCGCCGAATAATTACAAGCTGGCGTGGCCCTCCTATGAGATGGGGGCGTTGCCTGTGCAAGGCGGAGTGGCAGTGGCGTTTCATCGCGAGATCGCCGAGGCGGCAGATCCTGAAGCCAAGCGCCTGGAGCTGGAAGAGATGCTGATGGCGCAGCGCTCACCGTTCCCGATGATGGAAAGTTTTGCGGTGCATGAGTTGATCGACCCCCGCCAGACCCGGGCTCGCTTGTGTCGCTGGATCGACTGGGTTGAGCCGTTGTTGGAAGACCTTAAGGGTCCTGTTACCTGGGGCATGCGGCCATAACACGGTAGTTCCGTCATTAAGTTCAAGCGGATTAAGCGGATTAAGTACAGATGAGCATAAAGACTTTATTGCAGCGCGCGACTCAACTGTCACGACACGTTGTGACTGTGTGGCTGGCCGTGGCGACGATGGCGGGCGCGCAGGCCAGTGATTTCAGTGTGACAGATGGCCCGAACGTTCAGGTGAGCCTGGTCAGTGAAGTCACCGGGGTCGAGGCGGGCAAGCCGTTTTGGGTCATGTTACGGCAGGAGATTCGACCGGGCTGGCATACCTATTGGCGTAATCCGGGAGACTCGGGTGCGCCCACCGAGATTACCTGGGACTTGCCCGCCGGTTACAGCGCCGGTGAGATTCAATGGCCGTTTCCAGAGCGAATTACTTACGGCCCGCTGGTGAATTTTGGTTATAACAATCTGGCCCTGTATCCGGTGCTCATTACGCCGCCGGCGGATGTTGTTGCCGGCACCGCGACGCTGACGGCCAAGGTGCGCTGGTTGGTTTGCGCGGATATCTGCATTCCAGAGAATACGACGCTGACCTTAACCCTACCGACGGGCACCGCCGCCGGGATCGATATAAGCGCGCAGGCGGTATTTTTGGCGGCGCGGCAGAAGGTGCCAGCGGTGATCGATCTGGACGCTCGTTGGGCCAGTGTTGGGTCACAATTGGTACTGCAGGTGCCCCTGGGTGGCGACCCCAAGCAGGTGCGCAAGGTGGACTTTTTCCCCTTTACTGACGGCGTGATTGAAAACCCCGCCGCCCAGCAATTGAACCTGACTGATAACAACATGACCCTGACTCTGGCCCAGGGCTGGGACTATTCTGCCGCCTCGTCTCTGGACGGTATTATCGTTGTGTATGAAAACGTGGGTTTCGATGGCGCTGAAGATGTGGTGGCCAGTGCCTTTGAAATTCGGCCTGCCGCGGGGCTCGGCATTGCCACAACGCCGGTAGCGGCCGGTACCCGTATCTGGACCGCGATCCTGTTTGCCTTTGTTGGCGGTTTGATTCTGAATTTGATGCCCTGTGTCTTCCCGGTGCTGTCGATCAAGGTGTTGTCGTTGGTGCAGCAAGTAGGCGGTGATCAAACCCGAATCAGGGCCCACGGCTGGGTTTACCTGTTGGGTGTGGTGCTGAGCTTTACCCTGATCGCCGGCTTGTTGATCGGCTTGCGCGCCGGTGGCGCGCAGATTGGTTGGGGTTTCCAGTTGCAGTCACCCTGGGTGATTGGCTTGTTGGTGTATCTGTTTTTCTTAATTGGCTTGAATCTGTCAGGCTTCTTTGAGATCGGCACGAGGATGATGGGCCTGGGTGAGTCTTTGGTGCAGCGTCAGGGTTATTCGGGCTCGTTTCTCACCGGTGTGCTGGCGACCATTGTCGCGGCACCCTGCACGGCGCCCTTTATGGCCTCGGCCATTGGCTTTGCCCTGACTCAGTCGAATTTGGTGGCACTCACTATTTTCGCTGCCCTGGGATTAGGCATGGCGGCGCCTTATGTGCTGCTGTGTTACTCACCGACCTTGCTGCGTGCCTTGCCGCGGCCAGGCGCCTGGATGGCGCGCTTTAAGGAACTGTTGGCGTTCCCCATGTACGCCTCGGCGATCTGGTTAGTGTGGGTGTTGACCCAACAAGCGGGGTCCATGGGTGTCCTATTGATTTTGGGTGGTTTGCTACTGCTGGTGTTTGCGATCTGGTTGTTGCGGGATCTTGGCGGTTCGTTATTAAGGCGTCGAGTGTTGATGGTAATGGCCTTGATGCTTGTCGCGTTGGCGTTGTCTTTGCCGATTCAGCTGGAGGGTCCGGCGACGGGGGTTGAGAGCCAGGATATGGCCAGCGGCCCGAGTCAGTCTTACGCCGGGCCGGCTTATGGTACCTATTCCGATGCGAATCTCGCGAGCTTGCGGGCGACTGGTCCGGTGTTTGTCAATCTCACGGCGGCCTGGTGTATTACCTGCAAGGTGAACGAAGCGGTGGCCTTGAACCATGAGGCGGTGCGCTTGGCCTTTGAAGCCAAGGGCGTGGAGTATTTGAAAGGTGACTGGACCAACCAGGATGCGGAAATTTCCCGTTTGTTGGAAGCCTACGGGCGCAGCGGTGTGCCTTTGTATCTGTTGTATGCGGGGCCCATGGGTGAGGCCCAGGTGCTACCCCAGATATTGACCCAGGGTCTTGTGATCGACGCGATTAACGGTTTGCCCTAGACAATCACTTGTCAGTGATTGCCAGGGCAGGTGGGTCTAAAGCAGGTTTGCTTCGAGTACTTCCTGGTCAAACCCGACGATCAGGGTTTTACCCACCCGTATGGTCGGCGCACGCAAGTTACCGGTTGGCCCGAGCATGGCATCGATGGCGCCGGGTTCAATGGCTTTACCGGCCTTGAAGGTGCTGATTTTCTTGCCCTTGATGGCGATGAGTTTTGAGGCGCTGTTCAACAGCGCCTCGGCGTCGCTGGCCTGCAGTTTCTTGCTGGCTGCTGCTCGTTCCTTAACGGTGATATCACTGGTCTCCAAAAACTTGGCGACTTTGGTGCAAGTCGTTCAGCCAGCGCGATAATAATACCAATCAACCTGTTGCGGCATGTGGTGCTCCTTTAATAGGGGGTAATGAAGGGCTAATGTTAATGGGTAACGCCGCAGTGGCGTTACCCGTTAGACTTAGTCGTTGTGTAGGGTCGTTGTGTAGGGTCGTTGTGTAAGGTCGTTGTGTAGGGTCCTTGTCTAGGGTAGCTGTGTAAGGCAGCTATGAATCTAGTCGAGGCGGGCAGCGGCAGAACCGGTCAGGACTTTGGTGCCAGCCTCATCGGTGGTGACGATATCCATATCGGCGATCTTGACGCCCGCTTCTTCATGAATGGCGGTAATCGTCGCCGTTGCGGTCAGCGTTGCACCAGGGAACACCTGGGAAGTGAAGCGTACGCCATAGCGGGTTAGTCGCCCGTCGCCCACATAGTTGGTCAACATTCGACCGGTCATACCCATGGTCAACATGCCGTGGGCGAACACGGAAGGATACCCGGCAATCTGAGTCGTAAAGATCTCATCGGAGTGCAGGGGGTTATAGTCGCCCGAGGCGCCGGCATATTGAACGATCTGAGTTCTTGACAGGTTACGGCAAACTTCTTCGCTGTAGGTGTCGCCCACTTTTAAATCACTGGCTTTCAATGTCATGTTTATTCTCCTATGCCTACTTGGCTGTGTCGTCGGCGCTGGTGGCTGGTCGTTCCGTGCGTACACCTAAGCCCGTAGCTGTGACGATCAATTCGCCATTTTGGTCGCGGTATTCGGTGACGGTTTCACTGAAAGACAACTTGCCGCCGCGTTTACCTTCCTTTTCCCAAGACTTGCCAGGCTTGGTGGTGGAGGTCAACACGTCGCCAGCCTTGGGGGTTCGGTGATACACGTAATGTTGCTCGGCATGTAAGCCGCCACCGCTACCGCCACCACCGCTGGTTTCACGCTTAGTAATACCTGTTGGGCCCTTGGCTGAACCGAACCACTCTTCACCGATCTTGGGGCGCAGGAAATAGTTTGGGTCAAACTGTGCGCTGGACTGGACAAACGTCGGCGGCGCAATGATCGCCCCGGGTTCCGTGGTCTTGGCATAGTCTTCGTCGTAATAAATAGCGTTCGCATCGCCTACCGCCCGCGCGAACATCATGATGTGTCCAGATTGGATCGGAAATTTATCTGCCGCCATGTGGTTCTCCTGTTTGCTTGCATGATATTTTTTTAAGAAAAACTTTCAGACTCACCTTTAGATTAAAACAGTACGTTAGGTTGTCTGGAAATGTCAGTGACGTTCTAAATATTAATGCCAGTTCACATTCGGTTATGTCTGCTCGAACGCCAATTAGCGCCCAAGTCATTGATTCGCTGTGCGTCACTGAGGTAGTCACCAAGGTACTAACAGATCGATGGATTCGTCAAGTAGCTTTGACATAAATCTCAGCCACAGGCGTGAAGCGCTTTATTTGTCGATTGCCGTTGTATTGAGGTGAAATCAGGGTTGTTGCGTAGTCGCTGTCGAGGTACTATCTCTGTCCGTTTACGCATTCTGTTCCCAAACAGCGCAATGGTGTCACGAGAATCTGAGCGCTGACTAGCAACCTTTAAATTGCTCGAAGGTTGCCGTCTGATGTGGCTATAGACGGTGAATAGCTATAGACAGTGAATAATAACAAGACGAAATTAACGAAAAGTAATCGATTTATGTCAAGACCTGTTCGCATCGAATTCCCCGGCGCTCACTATCATGTGACGAGCAAGGGAAACCGCGAGCAAAATGCATTCGTTGATGATAAAGACCGCACCGCATTCCTCAATATTATCGAGAGCGTCGTCGCCAAATTTGGCTGGTTAGTCCATAGCTATGTCTTGATGGAGAGCCACTATCATTTGGTGGTTGAGTGCCCCCAAGCGAATTTGTCAAAAGGTATGCGCCAACTTAATGGTGTCTATACGCAACATTATAATCGTCGCCATGGCCAGGAAGGCCCGTTATTCCAGGGGCGTTTTAAAAGCATATTGTTTGAAGCGAAAGGCTACCTGTTGCCCTTGTGTCGTCACGTTGAGCTGAATCCTGTCAGAGTCGGTGTCAGCGCTGCGCCTCACAAATATCGTTGGAGCAGTTTTAAGGCCGCTGTGGGCTTAGTCAAAACCCCGGGCTGGTTGCATACTGAAACCCGTGTCGGGCTGTTCGACGACTCGGCTGACTTGCCGCAACAATATCGTGATTATGTGATGGCGGGTGTTGGTGCCGAATCGCCGCTGGACCATCGCAGTGCGCAGGTTTTGCTCGGATCAACTCAGTTTGTTAATGAGATGCAACCCATCCTGCTGGGCGAGAAGCTGGCTAAGCGCGGACCGAAGAAAGTGGGGCGTCGACGCAGCCTGCCAGCCCTGTTCAAGAACATTCAGGACAAAAGCCGGGTCGATCGCAACGAGCTAATCTGCCGGGCCCATCTCGACCATTCGTATACATTGATGGAAATTGGTGGCGCCCTGGGTCTGCATTACACGACGGTCAGCAAGGTCATTAGCCAGCAATCTTGGCGTGGTCTGCAAGCTGCTGACAAATGAGGGCTAAATTAGCGCTCTGTGGTGCTTTAAAACCAATCAAAGTCACTGTATGCTTGCCCGCAATAGCGTTGAGCCAGGAGTTTGAACATTGCGCAGGTTACTAGGTAAAGGCGGACAGCCAGAAGAAGACGAGATCGACTTGACGCCGATGCTCGACGTCGTATTTATTATGTTGATCTTTTTTATCGTGACGGCAACGTTCGTTAAAGAGATCGGCCTCGATGTGAATAGCCCAGACAAGAATCAGAATGTTCAAGACGCTGACAAGCAGAGCATCGTGGTTCAGATCACCAATCGAGATCGTATTCGTATTCGTGGTCGAGATGTGGATTTCAGAGCAGTACGGGCGAATATTGAGCGCCTGCATGCTGAGAACCCAGATGCACCGGTTGTGGTTCAGCCCCACACGGACAGCACCACGGAGACCTTGGTGCATGTGATGGACTCGGCTCGCCAGGCAGGCGTTTACAGCGTCTCAATCGCCGCCAGTTAAAACTTGTGGGCGTGAATGGTGGACCTGACCTTCTGGTTAGCGTCTGCGGGGTTATGTCCCATATTGTGGGTATGCCCTTGATGTCCGTAGGTACCAGACACGCAGTGCCAGTCCTTGGACACAAGAAAGCCTCGCTTATGCGGGGCTTTTTTTTGTTTTAAACCTGGTTTTATATTGGCTTGCCGGGCGTCACTGTTAACTGTGCGCTTAGGTGTCGGTTAACGATTTTATGTTAGTGTGATGAATGGAGGTTGAAGATGGAGTTGGTATTAATCCGGCATGGTTTGCCAGAAAAAGTGGTCAAGCAAGATGGTTCTCCTGCGAATCCACCTTTGTCAGAGATTGGTCTGACTCAAGCGCAGAAGGTGGCCGACTGGTTGCAGCACGAAAATATCGACCGTTTGTATTCCAGTCCAATGCAGCGCGCCTACCAGACGGCAGAGCCGCTATCAGGTCAGTCGGGCTTAACCATTGAGATCTGTGAAGGCGTGGCTGAGTACGATCAGCAGTCGGGTCATTATATTCCCACCGAGCAGCTCAAGGAGTTGGATTATCCCCGCTGGCTGCGTTTGATGCAGGGTGAGACCGACGCTGACTTTCCGAAGTTTGCCCAGAACGTCTGTGCCAGCCTTGAGCAAATCATCACCGACAACCCAGGAAAGCGGGTCGCGGTGACTTGTCATGGCGGTGTGATCAATGTGTGGGCGGCCCATGTTATCGGTTTCGCGCCGCGACTGTTCTTCAACCCAAACTACACCAGTATTAATCGGTTTATGGCGTCCAGTGGCGGCGACAAGACGGTGATTACCCTGAACGAGCACCACCACCTCAAATAACCGGTTGGTGACGCGCCGCCAGTTTAGTCTGGCTGTTGGGCTCGACCTCGGGCCTGAACGTTCAGTCGTCGGGCCTCTAACTTGTTGGCGCTAACGTCACCGGTGTGGGCGATACTGCGTTTTTGCTCCTCTTGCAGGCCTTCTGCGAGGCTGTGCTGGCAGCCATAATCGATCAACTGGTGCACCGTCTGCAGCGTTAATGGGTCGGCACTGCAGATATCGATTGCCAGTTGCTGGCAATGGTTGAGCAATTCATCGGCAGGCAACACCCGGTTTACCAGACCCCAGCGTTCCGCCGTTGCCGCATCCAGATAATTACCGCTGAAACTCAATTCTTTGGCGCGCGAGGCGCCGATCAAGCGGGCGAGTCGCTGGGATAACCCCCAGCCGGGGACCACCCCCATGCGTACATGGGTGTCAGCGAACCGTGCTTCTGTGGAGGCGATGAGAATGTCGCACATCAGCGCCAGTTCAAAGCCGCCGGTGATGGCAAAGCCGTTGATCGCAGCGATGATAGGTTTGCCCACACCAGTGACGGCGCTATGCAGGTCGGCGCTGGAGACACCGCTGCGCAGGCCGGCCTGGCCCAGCTCTTTTAGGTCGAGACCGGCCGAGAAGCCGCGGCCGATGCCGGTGAGGATGATAACGCGAGTCTCATCATCGTCGCGCAGGCGCAAAAATGTATTGGTGATCGCCGCCCGTAAGGCATTTGACAGGGCGTTGAGTTGCTTCGGCCGATTGAGGCTGACGGTGGTGACGTGATCCTGGGTGGTGCATAAAAGTACATCTTGCTCGGTGTCTGGCATGACTGCTTTCCTGATTAAAAATTGAAGAATGTCGCGGCGCGCATTTAGCCGACCCGCAGGCTTTGACCGCCATCGACCGGCAGGTTAACGCCAGTAATAAATCCCGCTTCGTCGCTGGCCAAAAATACGGCGGCGTGGGCTACATCCCAAGCCGTGCCCATTTTTTTGCCCAGTGGCACCCGTGAATCTCGCGCAGCGATCACCTCTTCGCGGGGCTTGCCCGTGGTGGCAGTGTAACCTTCGATGGCCATAGGCGTGTTCATCAAGCCCGGCAAAATAGTATTCGCGCGAATCCCATAGCGTGCATTACCCATGGCGATGTTCTGGGTCAGGGCCAGAATCGCGGCTTTCGAGGTTTTGTAGGCGACCATGCCGGTGGCCGCCCACGCTGCCACCGATGAAATGTTGGTAATGACGCCGCTGCCTTGTTCGCGCATGAAGGGAATCACATGCTTGCAGGTGAGCAGCATACTCGTGAGATTCACTGTCATAATGTTGTCCCAAGCGTCCAGGCTAATCGACGTTGCGCCGCGATCGCCAGTACCGATGCCAACATTGTTGTGCAGAATATCGATACGACCAAAGTGGTCTTTACACGCTCGGGCCATCGCAATGCAGTGATCTTCATGGGTCACGTCCATCGTCCAGACGATAGACTCAAAGCCTTCCGCCTCAATCATCTGCTGAGTTTCGGTGGCAGATTCGCGATCTCGGTCCACGAGCATCACCTTGGCACCTTCGCGGGCAAACAGGATGGCGGTCGCTCGACCGTTGCCGATGGTGGTGCCGGGTGTTTGACCTGCGCCTGTGACGATGGCGACCTTACCTTTTAAACGCTGCATAGTGCTTGATCCCCGAAAACTGCCGCTGAATTTTGGTGTCGTGGGTGGTTCAGGCTATCAGGACCGTTGACTCGACCACTGACTTCGCGATCGTTCTTGATTGTCTCGTGGTTGACGACGACTGCGATCCAGAGCCAGTTTTATCGTGATTGTTGGCATCCTGGCAAGCTTTGTCTGGGTCTTGCCGAATCTGCCGCTGCCGGAACGCTAGGCCTTTTTGAGAAAACGGCAGGTTAGGAGCGGGTTCTGGCATCAGCGGGTAGGGCGGCTGCCAGCCAAGGCCTCATTTCAATCTGGGTTGGTCGCCAGTGGCGTACTTGCCGACGCAGCGGCCGCGATCTCTTCTCGGACTCTGGATCGAATCCGTTCGTGGACTTGTAGCGTCAAGGCACTAGCCGATATATCAGCGAACATTGCCGGTTCGATCGGCTCAAGCACTTCGATGTGGACGTCGGTCCGGCCATGAAAATTCAGGCTGTCCTTGGGCACCGCATTCTTCGAGCCGTTAATGACGATCGGTAAAATCGGTAGTTGTAGACGTTTGGCGAGGATAAATGCGCCTTCCTTAAAGGGCCGCATCTTGCCGGTTGGCGATCGAGTACCTTCCGGAAATAGAAAAACCGAGCTGCCTTGTTGTAGATGGTGGCTGCAGGCTATGTACATTTTTTTGATGCTAGTCTTGCTGCCTCGGTCGAGACGTACGTACTGATTCAAAAACATATTCCAGCCGATCAAAGGGACGAGAAATATTTCCGACTTGGAGACCCATTTAAAATGGGTGAACAGGGTGAACGAAACCAGAATATCAACCAGTGACTGATGGTTGGAGACGATGATATAGGTCTTTGTCGGGTCAATGTGCTCGCGACCGGTGACGGTGACGGTCCAGGGTGGGAATATCCAGATATACAGACTGGCCCAAAAACAGGTGAACTGGTGAAGTAGCCACAGTCGTTTGTCGAAAAGATAGGTTGTCAGCCAGATGAGCAGTGCGACCAGGAAAAAAACGGACGAACTCGCGAAGACAAACGCAATATACAGGATCGCAATGAGTCGATTAGCCAGGGAGGTGAGCATGGTTGAGTGCAGCGGAAGAGTTCAGGCGAGATGATACCATGGCGTGATCGGCGCACAGCAGGCATTTGCTGATATTAACCGGGTTTCTCGGACTTCTGGTGTGTGGCCTTAAGTTCGCCATGGGGCAATCACCCAGGGGATATTGCGTTCGACTTAACCCGCTCGCTGAGATGGGCTACAATGCGTCGACCTCGGCAGAGCAACGCGATAACAGATGATCAGTTTTATTCAGTATTCCTCTCAGCATTCCTTGCAGCATTCTTCTCAGCCTTCGACTCGGCGTTCGTTGCGCGGCGGCGGGCGATTCGCCAGCTTGTTGTGTGTGGTGGCTTTGTTGCTGATGGGCGGATGCGCCACCGTCACGAGTTCACTGACATCGAAGTTGGCCGGTGACCTGGCCAGTTCCATTATGAACAGCAGCGATGCAGATACCATCCGTGAGGGCGTACCGGCCTATTTGATCATGATCGACAGTTTTTTGCGTAGCAGTCCCGATGATGAAAGTTTGCTGCTGGCAGCCTCCGCTTTGAACGGTGCTTTTAGCGTGTTTACCGAAGATGAGCGGACCAAGCTGCTAACCGAAAAATCGCTGAGTTACGCCTTGCAGGCCGCTTGCGTGAATGATGCTGACTTTTGTGATTTCCGCAGTTTGGAGTTCAGTGTGTTCCAACAGCGGGTAGATGCTGTGCAATTGAAGCAGGTGCCGGTGATGTACGCCACGGCGGTAGCCTGGACTGGCTGGATGCAAGCCCACAGCGATGACTGGAATGCGATCGCGGAATTGTCCAAGGTCAAATACCTGATGAATAAGGTGCTAAGCCTGGACGAGACCTGGGAGTTGGGTGGCCCGCATTTGTATATGGGTGGGCTCGAAACTATTTTGCCAGCCTCCATGGGGGGCCAGCCGGAAGTTGGTCGCCAGCATTTCGAGCGTGCTATCGATATTGCAGCGGGCCAATATTTGATGACGAAAGTGATCTTTGCTGAACAATATGCCAAGCTCACTTTCGATAAAGATTTGTATGATCAGTTGTTGACGGAAGTACTCGCCGCCAACCCCGTCGTTGAGGGTATTACCCTGACTAACGTGCTCGCGCAGCAGCGAGCTCGTGTTCTGCTAGCTGAGTCTGACGATTATTTTTAGGCCGCATGCCCCGGTACGTGACCGTTAAGGAAACCAAGATGATAAGAACTAAGATTTTTGGCCTGCTATTAGTGCCATTGTTGGCGGTTGTCTGCGTGTTGCAGGCAGACATCGCCGTGGCCAAGACCTTTAAGATCGCGACGGTGTCGCCTGATGGTTTGGGCTGGATGAAAAAGCTTCGCGATGGCACCAAGGAGATTCAAACCCGCACAGAAGACCGGGTGAAGTTCAAAATCTACCCAGGCGGCGTTCAGGGTGATGATTTTACGGTGTTGCGTAAAATGCGTATCGGGCAGTTACAAGGCGGTGCCGTAGCGGCCAGCAGCTTGACCCGCTTCTACCCGGATTTACAAATTTATAACTTGCCGTTGCAATTTCGCAACCAGGGTGAGGTGGACTATGTTCGTGCACGTATGGACGAACGTATTATCAGCGGGCTTGACGCCGGTGGCATGGTCTCTTTTAGTCTGGCAGAGACAGGTTTCGCCTTTATATTGACCAGTGAACCCGTCACCGGTCTTGAAGATTTGAAAAAGGTCAAAGCTTGGGTGCCCGATGGTGACCCTATCGCGGCGAAGTTAATTCAAGCGTTCGGTATTAGCCCGATTCCCTTGGGACTGCCGGATGTTTTGGCGGGTTTGCAGACGGGCCTGATCGATGCGGTCGCGGTACCGCCTATCGTGGCCCTGGCGTTGCAGTGGCATAATCACGTGAAGTACTTGACACGCCTGCCGCTAATGTACATCTACTCCATGATGGCGATCGATAAGAAAGCCTTTGAAACGATCTCGCCAGCAGACCAAGTGGTGGTTCGAGAGGTGTTGAACCGCGTATTTTCTGAGGTTGACGCGGATAACCGCCGGGATAATGTTAAGGCCTACAATGCTTTGCTGGCGCAGGGCATTCAAGAGGTTGCGCCCAGTGCTGAGCAATTGGTGGCTTGGCGTGCTCAAGCTGACCAGTCTGTGGTTGAAATCAGTGGAGATGGCATCAGCCAAGCCAGTCTTGATCTATTCCAGCAATATTTGCGCGAGTATCGCCAGCTGGATCAGTCTAGCGCGGCACAATAGGTACATCGCAATGAAACTATTTCGCTGGGTTCATCTGACCGAAGACGCGCTGCTGGTGTTTTCCTTGCTCGCCATGCTGTGCATCGCGCTGTTGCAGATCGTCCTGCGCAATGGTTTTGACTCAGGCATGCTCTGGGCCGAGTCTTTCTCGCGAGTGCTGGTGTTGTGGATTGCCATGCTGGGCGCCATGGTGGCGACTCGAGAGAATAATCACATCAGCATTGATGCGGTATCGCGCTTTTTGCCCCTGCGATGGCGGTCTTTCATGTCGATGCTAACCTTGCTGATAGCTGCCATCGTTTGCGCGGTGGTCGCCTGGTTTTCATTAGAGTTTGTGCTGTTCGAATACGAAGACCAGACCATTGCATTTGCCAGCGTACCTAATTGGGTCTGTCAGATCATTTTGCCCCTCGGTTTTGCAGTCATGAGCCTGCGGTTTTTGGTGCTGATTGTTAAGAACGGGATGTTAGCGCTGAAGGGTGATCACTGATGTCTTCGCTGCTGGGGTTTTTTGTCGGCTTGGCGGCCTTGCTCGGTGCGCCTTTATTTGTGGTGATTCTCGCGGGTTCTATGGTGGGGTTTTACACTGCAGATATTCCGTTGACGGTCATTCCCATTGAGATCTATCGCCTCATAGATACGCCGTTGTTACTGGCCTTGCCTTTGTTCACCTTTGCCGGTTATGTCCTCGCGGAAAGTAAGCTGTCCTTTCGGCTGGTGCACCTAACACAGGTCTTTTTGGGCTGGTTGCCTGGTGGCCTGGCGGTCGTGGCGTTTATCACCTGTGCCTTTTTTACCGCATTTACTGGTGCCTCTGGTGTCACCATTGTTGCGGTTGGGGCGCTGCTGCTGCCCGCGTTGGTGCAAGCCGGCTATCCAGAAAAATTCAGTCTCGGCTTGGTGACGACATCCGGTAGCCTTGGCTTGTTGCTGGCACCCTCGTTACCGCTGATTATTTACGGGGTGATTGTCCAACAGATGGATTTGCCCGTGCCCTTTACGATTCAGGAGCTGTTTATCGCCGGCACATTACCGGCGCTGCTGATGATTGTCTTGCTCACGCTTTACAGTATCTGGGTGACTCGAGGTGCGCCGATCGTGCGGGGTAGCTACACGCGGGCTGACGCGCTGGCGGCGGTGAAAGCTTCACGATGGGAGATTCCCATGCCGATTCTGGTGCTGGGGGGAATCTACTCGGGCTATTTTGCGGTCTCCGAGGCGGCAGCGGTCACGGCATTTTATGTGCTGCTAGTCGAGGTGGTCATACATGGCGAGGTGAAGGTCAAGGCGCTACCGAAAATCATTCGCGAGTCCATGATTATGGTGGGCGGTATCCTGTTGATTTTGGGCGTGTCGCTGGCGTTCACCAATTTCCTGATTGATTCCGAAGTGCCGCAGGCGCTATTCGCGTGGATCCAGACTTTCGTCAGCGATAAGTTGACCTTCCTGATTCTGCTCAATATCGTGCTGTTGGTGTTGGGTGCCATCCTGGATATTTTCTCAGCGCTGGTGATTATGATTCCACTGATCGTGCCGATGGCAATCGGTTTCGGTGTCGACCCGGTGCACCTGGGCATTATCTTTCTGGCGAACATGCAAATTGGCTATTTTACGCCGCCCATCGGTATGAATCTCTTTATCGCCAGTTATCGTTTCAAACGCTCGATCACCGAATTGTATCGAGCGACGCTACCCTTTATGGCCGTCTTGATTATCGCGTTGTTAATCATTACCTACGTGCCGGCGGTGAGCCTGGTCTTCCTAGACCGATAGGTTCGATAGGGCTGATAGGCCTGATAGAGCAGTGGGCTGGGACGGGCAGATGTCCGAGCCCGGTCGGTGTTAGTCTTCGAAAGGCTGACGCAGCAGGGCAGTTTATGCCCGGTTCAGGTACGTTACAGCTAAACGCCTAGGATCGCTTTTTATTTTAAAATCACAAAAACGAATAAAAACAACAGTATATATTCAACATGTGATTTAGATTCTAGAAAGATTGCGGGGTTGAATTGCTGGCACGAATCTCGCGTAGTAATAGACAACCAAAGCAAAAATTGTGGGTTAGGCTGTGGAATTAGACATCAACGCTTATCGTCGCCTCATCGCTATTGGCAGTGCCCTGTCAGAGGAAAAAGACATTCATGATTTGCTGGCGCAGATTCTTCGAGAAGCGAAGCTGATGGCAGGCGCGGCTGCCGGCTGTCTTTATTTACGTACCGAGTTAGGCACCCTGGAAGCTGTGGTCGCCGCGAGTGAAACGCTGCATGACACGCTCAATAGTTTTAAGGGTGATAATGAGGGAGCTTTCCCTGAGTTGTTTCTGCATCACCGTGATGGTTCGCCGAATCTCGAGAATGCGGCCAGCCGTTCCGTCCATCAAGCTAAAACAATCTATGTTGACCGCATGTCTTCGCTAGAAGGCACGATCCCCGTCGCTGGCGCGCGGTCGGCGTTGACGGTCCCCTTAACCAGCCAGAGTGAGCGCCCGATGGGCGTGTTACAGTTGTTGAGCGCCAAGACTTCCGATGCGCAAGACGTCGGGTTTCCACAAGAGCTAGTGCCGTTTATTGAGTCGCTAGCGTCGCTGGCGACCATGGCGCTACAAAATCGTCGATTGCTGGATCAGCAGGTCGTGTTGAAAACCCAGTTGGAGACGCAGGTTGATGAGCGTACCGAAGAGTTGCGCTTAACGCTGGAAAAGCTGTCTGAAGCTAATGTGATTCTCAAGGACCTGAACACTATCGATGCGGTCACGCGGATTAAAAATCGTCGGTATTTTGATGATATAGCGGTTCAGGAATGGCGGCGCGCAGTCCGGCAGCAATATCCCATGACACTGATGCTATTGGATATTGATAACTTCAAATGGGTGAATGACAACCTAGGCCATTTGGCCGGTGATGCTTGTCTGCATTCCGTTGCCGAGAGCATCGATGAATTGTTCAATCGTCCCTCAGATGTCGTGGCACGTTACGGCGGTGACGAGTTTATCGTGATCATGCCGTATATTCGTCATGACAATGCCATGATTTATGCGGAACGGGTTAGAGACGCAGTATCCAAGCGAGAGTTGGTGGTGGACGGGCAAATCGTTAAAGTCACGATCAGCATTGGCGTTGCCAGTGGTATGCCGGATGCTTCAATCACCGATATTCGACAATTGATTGCCCGCTCTGATGAAGCGTTATATGAGGCCAAGGCCGATGGCCGTAATCGCGTTGCCGGGATAGATATCAATACCTCACTCAAGCTCGGTTCGTAGCCGGCTGATCTCGGGACCGGTGGGTTGTCGGCGGTTTAGAAGCCTGCGGCCAGGCCTTCTTTACGATGGTCAGAGGCCGCACAGTAGCCATGGTCGAGTTTGTAGATCAGCTGCGCCCCACCAAAGACATGTTCCGGATTATTCAACAGTATCGGGTGACCCTGGTCTTGTAATTGGCTGGTAACCCCGGGATCGAAGCCGGCTTCGAGACAAACGCTGCCGTCTTCCTGCAAGTACCAACGGGGCGCATCGGAGGCCGCCTGTGGATTCTGGCCGTGGAGCATCACTCGAACCATCATCTGCAGGTGCCCCTGGCCTTGCATGTGACCACCCATGACGCCGAAGCTCATCAGTGGTTTGCCGGCGGCCATTACAAAGCCTGGAATAATCGTATGGTATGGGCGCTTGCCACCGCCGACTTGATTGGGATGGCCTGGCTCCAGGGTAAATCCAGAGCCGCGATTTTGCAGGCTGATGCCGGTGCCGGGTGGCACAATGCCGGCACCGAAGCCGCGATAATTAGATTGGATCATCGACACCATCATGCCGTCGGCGTCAGCGGTGGTGAGATACACCGTGTCTGGAGCTGCGCCGAGTGCGGTGGGTTGTAGATTCGCATGATCCAGGCGTATTTCACTCGCGCGCTGGCGCAGGTACGTTGGGTCCAGCAGTTGCGCTGGCGTGATCCGCATAGCGCTGATGTCTGCCAGGTGCCGTTCAACCTCGGCATAGGCGATACGACAGGCCTCAATTTGAAGGTGAACAGATTCAGCGCTATCAACGTCGTATTGCTCGAGTTGCAGGTGCTGACAGATGCCCAGAGCGATCAGGGCCAGCAGGCCTTGGCCATTAGGCGGTATTTCGTGTAATTGCGTGCCGGCAAAGGACTGCTCGATAGTGCCGACCCAATCAGCGCGATGATTCGCCAGGTCGGCTAGGGTCAGTGCGCCGCCGGCTTGTTTGGCGGCGTTCACCATCGCCTCGGCAAGCTCGCCTTGGTAGAAGGCCTTGCCGTGACTACGCGCAATTTTCTCTAAGCTGGTGGCATGGTCCAACAAATAAACTCGTTCGCCGGTCAGCGGCGCGCGGCCATTGGGACAGAAGGTCGTGAGAAAATCTGGGTAGTCTCGAAAGCGGCGCGGGGCACCTTGCCAATAATAAGCGGACTTGGGCCCCACTGGATAACCGTGGCGGGCATAGCGGATGGCCTCTTCAAATAATTGGGCGAAGGGCAGCTTGCCGAACTTTTCTGACATGGCGACCCAGGCGCTGACAGCGCCGGGTATGGTCACTGAGTCCCAGCCCAAGCTTGGCATTTGTGCCTGGCCTTTAAAGCGCTCCGGCGACCAAGCAGCGGGTGATCTGCCCGAGGCATTCAACCCGTGGAGCTGGCTGCCATCCCAGATGATGGCGAAAGCATCACTGCCAATGCCGTTATTGTTTGGCTCCACCACCGTTAAGGTGATCGCGCTGGCGAGTGCGGCGTCGACGGCGTTACCGCCCGCTTGCAGCGCACGTAAGCCGGCCTGAGTCGCCAAGGGTTGTGATGTCGCCACCACATTGGCCGCAAATACCGGCGATCGCGCGGAAGGATAGGGGCATTGCCAGTCTAGGCTGTCGTGCATCAGCAGATCACCTTGCGTAAAAGTTCGGTTGTCGGCGGCGCACGTCAGAGAGCGCTCGCGTTAGGGTGCTTTGGCGGCTACGGGTTCAATGGCTAAGTCGGCGGCCTTCCAGGCGGTAAAGCCTCCGGCAATATGGCAGACATTGTCCATGCCCATGTGCTGCAGCGCTTGCGCTGCCAGCGCGGAACGCCAGGCGGATGCGCAGTACAACACGTAGGTTTTGTCTTGAGCGAACACCTCACGGTGATAGGGGCTATCTGGATCGACCCAAAATTCGAGCATGCCGCGCGGCGCGTGGATGGCACCAGCAATTTTACCTTCTCTGTGCAACTCGCGGATATCACGGATATCCACAAACACCGTGTTGTCGTCGGTTAATAGTGCGTTCGCCTCGTCCAGCGAGAGGGTCTTGATTGCCTTTTCGGCGGCCGCGACCAGGGCTTTGACCCCTACAGTGATTGGCATATGTTGCGCTCCTAGGTATTTGGGCTCGTGGCTTTCGCCAACGGTGCAAACCGTGTTGATAAGCCCAACTAGAACAGGTCATTGGGGTGAGATCAAGTGTTAAACAGGGTCTGTCTCAGCCGCCTGCCATTGGCTCTGGTCGCGTGAAAATTCTGCCAGGCTTTGTTGTGTATAGAGATTGTAATAGCGTCCTTGTTGTTGCATCAAGACCCCGTGGCTACCGGCCTCAATGATCTGGCCGCGTTCGATGACCAGGATTCGATCGGCGCTTTTGATGGTGGACAGGCGATGGGCAATCACAACGCTGATGCGGCCTTTTAGCAGGGCCTTGAGCCCCTGCTGAATATAAGCCTCGGTGACCGTATCCACCGACGACGTGGCTTCATCCATCACCAGTATGCGGGGGTCGGCGAGAATCGCCCGCGCAAAAGAGATCAGCTGCTTTTCACCGGCCGACAACTTTGAGCCACCTTCGCCTACCTGCGTGTTGTAGCCGTGGTCCATTTTCATAATGAAATCGTGAGCGCCGGCGCGCTGGCCTGCGGCTTGGATCTCTGCATCGGTGGCAGCCAGTCGCCCATAGCGAATATTGTCATTGATGGTGCCGCCGAAAATATGCGATGCCTGCAGCACAATGCCCAGGTTCGACTGGAGCCAGTGCAGGCTACGTTGCCGATAGTCGATACCATCGAACAGGATTTCGCCGCTGGTGGGCTCGTAGAACCGACACAGCAGGTTCGTCAGCGACGTTTTGCCACCGCCGGTGGAGCCCACAATCGCGATGCTCTCGCCTTGATTGATGGTGAGGTTAATGCGGTCCAGCACATTGGGGCCGGTGTCGTAGGCGAAGCTCACATCGCGAAATTCAATGGTTTTGATGTCGTTGCTATAGCCGTCAATAGCGACGCAGTCATTTGGGTTCTGCTGGTGCTGATTGATGCGGGCGGTGACCGCTGCGGAATCTCGAATATCGGCGGGCGCTTCGATCAAGCTGATGATGCGCTCAGCCGACGCTTGGGCCATTTGCATCTCGGCAAACCACTGCGCGAGCTCTTCGATGGGTTCAAAGAAATGCCGACTGTAAGCCAGAAATGCCAGCAGGGTGCCGGTGGTGACGCCGCCCCAGCCGACTTCCAGACCGCCGAAGATCAATGCCAGGCCCGTGGCGATGGATCCCAGGGTCAACACCAGCGGTAAATACAGTGCCGCCTGAACCTTGTTTAGCACCGATGCCTTATACATGTCGTCAGTGAGCTGACCAAAGTGGCGCAGGTTCTCGGCCTCCTTGACGAACGTCTTGGTGGTCTGCACGCCCATGATGCTCTCGTTGAAAGAGCCGGTGATCTTCGAGTTGGTCTTGCGGACCTGTCGAGCACTCTTGAGAATGCGCTTTTGGAAGGTCAGGCTCAGCCAGGCGAGAAATGGCAGGACACTCAGAACGATCAGCGCCAGCGACAAATCCATATACAACATGGCGCAGGCAATACCAAACATCACCGTGGTGCAAAAGATCAGATCCAATAAGCCCCAGGCCAATATATTGGACAAACGTTCGCAGTCCGAGGTCATACGTGCCATCAGCCAGCCCACAGGGCGAAAATCGTAGTAGGCAAAGGGTAGGCGTTGAAGATTGGCGAATCCGTCGCGGCGGATGTCGTGGCTGACATGGGTTCGCAGCTTGCCGCCATACCAAATAAAACCTGCTACCGAAGCGGCCAGGATCACCACGAAGGTAAAGTACAGCGCGCCATAAAAGTAAGGGTCAAAGCTGCCATCGCCCGCGCCAATAGAGTCAATCACCGAGCGGGTGATCAGGGGAAACGCGATATCGGCACCGGCGGTACAAACGGCGCAGATCGCCAGAATCAAGACATCCTTCGGATAACTCAGCGTGTAGGCCAGCAGTTGCCGCCACAATCCCAGATCCATGCCCTGCTCAAATGAGTCTTCATTAAACCCATCGTTGTAATTGTCGTCATCAAAAAATTCTGACATGCCTTACTCCTGCCCTTGTATCACGTTGGCGCTGGCAGTGGCCTCGTCATCCAGGGCGGCTTCGATTTGTTCTTGAATAGCGCCTTGAATTTGGCATAGCTGCTGGTAGACGCCCGGTTGCTGACTGAGGCTCTCGTGGTTGCCCGATTGAATAATGCGGCCGTTATCAAACATCAATATCTGATCTGCGTGCATCACGGATGACAGGCGGTGGGCGATGATGATGGTGGTATGACCGCTGCGCCGGGCCTTCAGTGCCGCGAGTATCCTGGCTTCGGTATCGGTGTCTACGGCGGATAAGGCATCGTCAAGGATCAGAATGGGTGGGTTCTTCAATAGGGCGCGGGCGAGGGCGATGCGCTGTCGTTGACCGCCAGACAGGGTGGCGCCACGTTCGCCAACCCGGGTGTCGTAGCCTCGGGGCAGGCTCGTGATCGAGTCATGAATACAGGCTGCTTGCGCTGCCTCTTCAACCTCGGCCTGACTTGCGCTCAGTCGGCCGACCAGCAGGTTGGCGCCGATACTGGCGGCGTACAGAAAAGGTTCCTGCAGGACAATGCTGATCTGACCGCGGACATATTTTCGCGCCAGCGCGTTTAACTGCAAGCCATCAAGCAGGATCGACCCTTCGGTATAATCGTATAACCGCATCAATAGCTGGGCGACGGTAGACTTACCGGAGCCCGGGGGGCCTAGCAGTGCCAGGGTCTGGCCTGCCTGGAGGTGAAACGACACAGCATTGAGCACCGGTTTGTCGACGGCATAGCCAAAGCTCACTTGGCTGAATTCAATCTCGCCGTGCAGCGTCTCAGTAGGAAAAGCCTCGTGCTGGGTTTCAGCGGGCTCGGCCAGGACTTCGGCCAACCGGCCCATGGACACGATGGCCTTGCCCGAATCTGTGAGAACTCGACCCATATGACGAATGGGCCAGATGATCATGCTCTCGTAGGTGATAAAGGCGAACAGGGTGCCTACTGACAGGAATCCATCAACCACCCACAGTGCACCGACGATGAGTAGCAGGCCGATCTGGCTCAGACAGATTAAGTCGCTAAGGCCGTAGTAAACCCCGAGTATTTTGATCAACCGGTTGTTCAGGTCACGGAACACGCGATTTTTCTCGGCAAATTTATCTTGCTCGAAGCTTTGGCGGGCAAAGGCCCTGACCACACGAATACCCGTCAGATTCTCCTGCAGAACCGTGGTCAGACGTGCCTCGGCTTCGTCGACCAGTAGAAATAAGGTTTTGACTTTCTGAAAGAAGATAAAGGCGAAGACAAATAGCAGGGGAATCGTCGCCAATGACAGCCAGGCCATATCAACGTCGAGGCTAAACAAAATGGGTAGCACAACGAGCAACATCAGGATGGCGCGGCTGATCTCGACGACCTGGCCGGCAAGAAAGACCCTGACGGTTTCCACATCGGAGGTGCAACGCTGCACCAGGTCGCCGGTATCGGTCCGGTCGTGATACCCAGCGGGTAAATGTTCGAGGTGATAGAACACGCGATCACGTAAGGCGCGAACGATGCCCTCTGAGCCTACTGCGATCAAGCGGCCGCGAATGTACAGGCAGATGCCGGCGCCCAGGGTGAGGACAAGGATGATCAGCGCGCCAACAATCAGATATAACATGATCGACGGTTCGTCGCCGGCGCTCAACAGGCGGGTGGGGACTTCAAGAAAGGCCGGTGGCACATTGCCCGTGGTGATGGTGATAATATCGATGGCGTATTTCATCACCAGTGGCACACCAAACATCATCAGGTAGCCGACCGTCATGGCGACGATAGCCAACAGAAAATAATGTCGAAAGCCTTGGCTGTGGTGCCAGAGCATGTGGGCCTTACTGCGATCGTTCAAAAGCTCACTCCAGGTGCGCGTTATTCGACCGGAAGCGCGTTTATCAGGGGTATGACGACCTGGGCGAGGCAAGACTCAACCCACGTGCAGGCAAGCGCTGGGGGGGATGTAAGATCCCAGCTTGATGCTTCAAAGCTTCGCGGTAATGGCGAGAGAGGTTAATGATTTGTTGGCTAATTTCAATGAAAATTAATGCTTTACTAGCATCGCTCAGGTTATTTCGGTATAAATTCCAAGTCCCAATAGCAACCTTACGTCTACATCTACACTAAGTGGTAAGCGCAATCGCTCGCCAGCAGGAGTCAGTATGAAATTTATTAACTCGATTGGACCTAATCCCAAGGTCGTTCGCATGTATATGGCCGAACGGGGTATCAGTCTTGATACACTCGACATCGACTTAGTGGCCGGCGAGAATCGCCAGCCCGATTATCTTTCGAAAAACCCCAGTGGGACCACACCGGCCTTACAGCTGGATGACGGTAGCTTTGTCGCCGAGATCACTGTGATTTGTGAGTACTTGGATGATAAGAATGGCAACTCAGACCTGATCGGCACCACGGCCGAGGCCCGCGCCGAGACCCGCATGTGGGGTCGTCGAATCGATCTGCAAATTATGGAAAATGTGGCAAATGGTTTTCGATATTCAGAAGGGCTGGCCATGTTCAAGGATCGATTGCGGACTATCCCTCACGCGGCTGACGACTTGAAGATCCTGGCGCAGGAACGGCTTACTTGGCTTGATCAGCAAATGGCCGGTAAGCAGTTCGTTTGCGGCGATCGGTTCACCTTGGCTGATATTATGCTGTATTGCTTCTTGGAGTTCGGTATTTCAGTTGGCCAGCCATTGAATGCAGCTAACAAAAATATCAGTGCTTGGTACGAGCGAGTTGCAGCCCGGCCGAGTGCTGCTGCGTAAGCGCTGTCAGTTGCTTGCATGGCAACGGTGATGTACACCGTTGCCTTCGCGCGGGACGCTTTGGTTTCGCGATGATTACCCCCTCACAACACCCCTCACGGCACCTGCAACTTTCACTACAACCTTTCACTACAACCTTTCACTACAACCTTTCACTACAACCTTGCAGTACGCCTGATTAACTGCCATAAAGTTTTCACGGTATGCTTGATATCGTTGACGCTGATTGTCGTTCCTGTGTTGTCGTTCCTGTGTTGTCGTTCATTGCTTGGTTCACTGCGGCTTGGTTCACTGCATGATTCAATGTTGGGGCCGCAGGTCACCCGGTGTAGGGGCAATCTCACTTGCCATAGGTGGCAAGGGGAAAATATTGAGTTGGGCAGTGTCGTGAGCACTTAAAGAGTACGCTAAATGACAAAAAACATTGATTTCTACTGGGATCTGGGCAGCACGAATACTTATTTTGCGCTGCAGCTGATCCTGCCTTTGGCGGCTCGGTATGATGCGCAGATCACGTGGCATGCCTTTAACCTTGGTCATGTGTTTCAGTCAAATCGTTATGTGCTGATGGATGAACCTAAAGCCAAGCTACGAAACCGCCGGGATGATCTGATGCGCTGGGCCAAGCGTTATGATCTGCCCTTCAGGATGCCGGATCAATTCCCGATCAAGACCAGTCGCGCGTTGAAGGGTGCCATCGCCATGCGCCAGTGGGGTCTGGAACAGGCATTTATCGAGGCGATTTTTGCCGCCTACTGGGAGGAGAACATCGGTACCATTGGCGAGTACAGTGTGTTGCGAGGTATCGCGGAAAATCTAGGCGTTGATCCAACAACCTTCGAGGTTGCTTGCGAAAGCCAGGTGGTGCGCGAGGCGCTAATCGAATCGACGAATTCAGCCCTGGCCCGCGGCGTATTTGGCGCCCCGTCGATCATGATCGACGACACCCTGTACTGGGGCAAAGACCGAATGGAGTTTGTCGAGGCTCAGCTTGCGGCTGTAGGCTAGCGCTTATTGCTGCAGCTCGATAAAGCCGTCGCGGTTGGGCATTTGGATGTCGGCCAGGGTGCTGTCGCTAACCACTTCGCTGCGTTTGACGATACCGTTGAGATACAACACATAGGCAGTGGCCCCATAGACCTCGTCCACAGACAGCGACTTTTCTTCGTTGTAAGGCATGGCCCGAGCGATATAGTCATACAGGGTCGGCGCGTAAGGCCAATAGCTGCCAACGGTTTTGACGGGTTGAGCCGTGGCTAAGGTACCGATGCCACCTGCCAGCTGATTGCCTGCGAGTTTGCCGTCTAGCCCATGGCACGCAGCACAACGCGCATTAAAGACCCGCTCGCCTTGTTCGACGCTGGCTTGGCCTAGGGGTAATCCCGAACCATTGCCGGAGACGATAGTCCCCTGATAGTCGGGTACGAGCCGGCCGAGCTCGGGCTTGATATTGTGGCCATCGAGCAGGGGTTGGGCGAGGGCGATGGCACTGGCCGACAGCGCCAGCAAAACCATGCCTGTTGTTGCGCATCGAGGCACGAACGTCTTATACGTAAACATTTTTAACCACTCCAGCGTTTGATATGTGCCAGCTTTGAATACCGTTGTAGTGGTAAAAACCCGCTGCTGAATAGCGTGCCAGTGCGACTGCGCGGGTAGGTTGGATATTGCCTTGAGTATCTGTCGCGCGGCTTTGCAGAATGCTGCTTTGACCCACCCAGCGCCAGGGCAGGCGAAAGCGCGTGAGTGCCATAGGTCGGGCATCCGATTGCAGTGCAGCGGGCTCCCAGTTCACGCCACCATCGGCGCTGATCTCGACACCTCGAATCGCCCCCGCGCCGGACCAGGCCAGCCCCGTCACCTCATAGATACCTTTTCGGTTCAGGGTCATTTTGCCAGAAGGAGAGGTGATCAACGATTTGACTCCCATGGCCAGTGAAAACATCTCGGCCTTACCATCCGTCAGTAGCTCGGTGTACTTCGCGGTTTCATCCCGAGTATAGGCAGGCATCCCTTGAACCTTGAGGCTGTGTAGCCATTTGACGCTGATATTGCCCTCACTGCCCGGTACGAACAAGCGCATGGGGTAGCCCTGCGCAGGTCGTAGGGGCTCGCCATTTTGGTACAGGGCGACCATGACATTATCTAATGCCAGCTTCATCGGTAGGCTGCGGGTCATGCCAGCAGCATCGGCGCCCTCGGCGATGACCCAACGGGCGGCTGAATCGATCCCGGCCTCGTCGAGCAGATAATGTAGTGGTACGCCGGTCCACTCGGCGCCTGAAACCAAGCCATTGAGGGAGCCTGCGGTCAAATCTAACGGCGCGTTAAGGGTGTTGCGAAAGCTATTGCCGGAGCACTCTAGGAAGTATTGATGGGTTTCCATCGGGTAGGCCAGCAGATCCTCGTAACTGAACTGGAGTTGTCTGCGGACATCACCAAAGATAGTGAGTGTATGCCGGGCTGGGTCAATAGCGGGTATACCGCTGTGATGGCGTTCAAAATGTAGGCTGTTGGGTGTGATGGTGCCATTAAGATCTTGCAATGGCGTGGATGATGAGCCGGCAGCCTGGCCCAGGGGATGGCCGCCGGTCTGTTCGCGCTTGAGTCGGGCGAAGGGTGACGGTTGGCCGTATTCACCTTGAGGCTCGCCAGCGTGGGTCATCCAGTCTTGGCTGGCCCTGACGGGCACGACGAAGCTGCCGGCCAAGCCCAGAGCCGAGGCTTTTAATAAGGCGCGCCGAGGAAGGAGGCCACCCTCTATGACCTGATTAATCGAGTCCTTATCCATTCGCTGAGCCTCGCCTGCTGTATTTTATTATGTAGGGAAACTAAACCAGTGGCTGATCGATAGCAAAGCTATTTACTTCAGCTGACATAGTCCGCTGGCGTTAAGGCTGGAGCTCAAAGGCCCAGATCAAAAGGGGTTGGATTACCAATGCCAGCATAAACCCGCCATAAAGGTCGCGGTCGTAGCCAAAATTAAGGCTAAAGTCCGCCGGCATATTCGCATTCAAAGACAAGATGATCACCATCGCCATGATAATAGTAGTGCGACCCTTAACACATAACGTGCAGGCGACAGCGCCGCTGAGAATCAGGCCCAGGTTATTTGAAAACCCCAGGCGGGCAATGAGATTGTCCTCCAGATTGATGCCGAGCGTGACCATAAACAGTAGGAATAAAATGGCAATACGAGCAAAAATTAAGGCAGTCATGTCGTCTCCTCACATGAATGTTTGGTGCTTGAGGCGACTTTAGAACGCCCGGTGGTGGATTTCTGTTTGGGTGTTCCAAGTTGTGACCGAGTTCACGTGAAATACTGACTGGCAGTCGTCTCTGCGCGATCGGGCAAGTCAGCGTGCTGGTTTTAGCATTTGAGTGTTCATATGTTGATGCGCCGCATAGGCTCTGTTGTTATCATCCGCGCTATTATTTTGCTTATTGATTTTGCCTCGAGCCCACGCCATGAGCGAATTACAAGAGTTGCCTGTCATCCACTTCGCGATTGCCGAGTGGCACCTGCTCATCGAACACCTGTTCAGTGTTCAGTCTGGAATCGAGTTAGGTATCGTTGCTTTCGTCGGCTTGCTGGCTCGAGTGGCCGCGGGCTATCACCGGCCGAAACTGCTTGCCCAGGCTGAGGTGCATCAGAATAACCAAGCACTGTATCGACTGCTGTCTGCTGTCGTGGTGGTATTGGCCCCGCTTTATTGGCTAGTGTTACAGTGGCTGTGTAACGGATTGGCCCAACAACTCGGTTTTGAGCCAGGATTAATGCGGGTGACCGCCAGTCTGCTGTCTGCGTGGGTCATTATTCGAATTGCTACCACGTTCATTTATAGTCCGCTCCTGGGTCGAGCGGTGGCCGTCATTGCTTGGACAGTGGCGGCATTGAATATCGTGGGTTGGCTCGGTCAGTCAATCGATCTGCTGAACTATATCGGCGTCGATTTTGGTCAGGTTCGTATTTCGTTGTTTACGGTCATCAAGGGCATGTTCGCGCTTGGCGTGCTTTTGTGGGTCTCTAATGTGCTCGCGACCTTCTTCGAAAACCGGATTAAGGCGATCCCTGACCTGACACCGTCGGTTCAAGAACTGTTCGCCAAGCTGTTCAAGATCACGGTGATATTCATCGCTGTGGTCACGTCGATCAGTGCCGTGGGTATAGACCTGACGGCGTTTGCAGTGATTGGCGGTGCGGTGGGTGTCGGTATTGGTTTGGGGTTGCAGAAGATCGTTGCCAATCTGATCAGCGGCATTATCTTGTTGATGGATAAGTCGATTAAGCCAGGTGATGTGATTGCGGTGGCCGACTACTACGGGCGCGTAGACTCTCTCGGGGCGCGTTACGTGTCGGTCACCACGCGAGACGGTATAGAGCACTTGATCCCGAACGAAGACCTGATCGTCAATCGAGTCGAGAACTGGTCACACAGCAACAATCTGTATCGCATTCGCCTGCCTATTGGCGTGCACTATAAGTCGGATGTGAAACAAGCCATGGCGCTTTGTGTCGAGGCTGCCAGAGGCGCGAAGCGGGTGCTCAAGGAACCAGGGCCCGTGTGCCTGCTGCGACGGTTTGGCGATAGTTCGGTGGATCTGGAAATTCGTTACTGGATTGATGATCCTATGAATGGCAGAGCCAATTTAAACAGTGAAATTCTGCTTAGTGTCTGGGATAGCTTTAAGGCGCACGGCATCGAAATCCCCTATCCGCAACGTGATCTGCATCTGCGGAGTTCGGACTGGAACGAAGTCGAGAAGCACTTTCCGACTGCCGATTAGGTTGTCCCGCTTTTTTAACGGCTGTGTAAGGAAAGCCGCACGACATAGTGGCGATCCTGGAAAAACGCAATATTAGGTTTTTCGGTCAAAGCTGTTGACCACTTCTAGCCCGCCAGTGCTATATTCCGCGTTCGCGCAACCTTCGTTGACAATGGACAGGAAAATCTTTCGTGACACGCAAACAAAAAATAATTGAGATTGGTGGGACGCAGGTGAGGCCCGGTGAGAAGAAACTGGTGGAATTGCCAGTCGCGAACCTTTACACCAATACCGCGATGCATCTGCCGGTGCATGTGGTCAACGGTCGGGTTCCTGGTCCTACGCTGTTTATCAGCGCCGCGATTCATGGCGATGAACTCAACGGGGTGGAAATTATCCGCCGGCTGTTAACCTATCGACGATTCGAACGGTTGAAGGGCTGCTTGATCTGCGTGCCGGTGATTAATAGCTTTGGCATGCTTCAGCATTCCCGCTACTCCCCCGATGGTCGTGATCTTAATCGGTCGTTTCCCGGATCAGAGCGAGGCTCACTGACAGCGCGTTTGTGTCATATATTTTTGGAGCAGGTGGTTAAAAAATGTGACTATGGGATCGATCTGCACACCGGTGCCCAGCACCGATCGAACCTGCCGCAGATACGTGGCAATCTTGATGACGAACAGACTGCGGTGCTGGCGGCGTCGTTCGGTGTCCCCGTGCTGTTGAATGCCAATGAGCGGGATGGTTCGCTGCGTCAGGTAGCGATCGAAAACAATGTCAAAGTATTGCTGTACGAGGCGGGTGAGGCGCTGCGGTACGACGAAGTGTCCATCAAGGTCGGGGTCGCCGGCATTCTGAATGTCATGCGAGGCCTGGGGATGATCGCCGCGACTCGGCGTAAAAAGCCCTTACCAGAACCCTATATAGCGCGCAGTAGCCGTTGGTTGCGGGCACCTGATAGCGGATCATTTCAGGCGAAAGTGGGTCTTGGAGACCGAGTCAACAAGGGTGATCTCATCGGTACGGTGTTTGATCCGACGAATATCTTTAGCGGGTTCAGTGCGCGGTTGGTGTCGCCTTTCGATGGTATTGTCATTGGCGAGTCGAGAATCCCGCTGGTGAATGAAGGTGATGCGTTGGTCCATCTGGCGCGATTCGAGGAAGACGTGGCTGAAGTTGCCGCGGAGATGGATGTCTTTCATGAAGCCTATGGAACTGACGAGTTAAGCGAGTGAATGGTTATTAGATGGTTTTTTTCGGCTTGCCCGCGTTGCATTATTTGGCATAAGACATTACTTTAGCCTCTGATTTTTCAGCTGAGTATGATCTATGTTTCAGGGTCTGCAATTTGAACCGGTAAAGCTTCCGCAGAGCAGTGTCGCATTGAGGGCCGAGGTCAGGGCCTTCGTTGAAGGCGAACTGGCGGCTGACTACTTGCGTAACTCAGACTTTAATGCGGGTGAGTCTGTTGAATTTAGTCAGCGTTTAGGCCAGCGGGGCTGGATCGGCATGACCTGGCCCAAACAATATGGCGGTGCCGAGCGTTCCTTTTTAGACCGCTATGTGGTCACCGAAGAACTACTGGCCGCCGGTGCGCCGGTGGGCGCACACTGGATCGCTGACCGGCAGAGCGGCGGTCAACTACTCAAGTTTGGCACCGAAGCCCAGCGGCTTGAATATCTGCCGCGCATCGTCCGCGGCGAGTGTTATTTTTCCATTGGCATGAGCGAGCCTGATACGGGTTCTGATTTAGCCTCTGTGCGCACCAGTGCGGTCAAGGTCGACGGCGGCTGGCTCCTCAATGGCAGCAAGATTTGGTCAAGTGGCGCGCACATGAACCACTACATGATCGCCCTGGTGCGCACCGAGGCTCAGTCGACTAACCGCCATGCGGGTTTGAGCCAGTTTATCGTTGATTTGCACGACCCGAATGTCACGGTCAAAGGCATCCTTAACCTGGCGGGCGACAGCGACTTTAATCACGTGTTTTTTGATGATGTGTTTGTGCCAGATGCGAGCGTTATCGGTACGCCGGGCAATGGTTGGGAACAAGTGGTCAGTGAACTCGGTTATGAGCGCAGCGGCCCCGAACGTTTTCTCAGTGCATTCCGAGTCTTGGTCGAGTTTATTCGAGAAGTCGGTGACAACCCGAATCCGGCGCAATTGGCTTTGATTGGGCGTTTATTGGCCAATTTGGTGACTCTGCGAAGAATGTCGATTTCCGTCGCGGGTATGCTCGAGGCGGGTAAGACCCCCATTACTGAGGCCGCGTTGATTAAGGATCTGGGCAATACCTATGAACGCCTTGTGCCAGAGTTAATTCGAGTGCTGGCGCCGGCCAAAACCTCTCGACGATTCCAGAACACCTTGCATCAATGCATTCTCCACGCGCCGTCTTTTACCCTGCGCGGTGGTACACGTGAAATTCTGCGCGGCGTTATTGCCCGCGGACTCGGTCTGCGATAAGGAACGGCTGATGAATGAGCAACAATTAATTACGGATACGATTCGACGGATCTTGCAAGACCAGTGCGCCAAGGTCACCGTCGACGCCGCCGAGGCTGGCGTCTGGCCCGCAGGGTTGTGGCAAACCCTCGAAGACAATGGCCTGACTCTCGCGGGAATCAGTGAGGCCAGCGGGGGTACAGGGGGTGAGCTGGCCGCGTCGCTGCTGATGATTCGCGAGGCGGCCAGTGTGGGCGCGCCATTGCCTTTGGCTGAGACTTTTATCGCCGCGAGGCTCTGTGAGCTTGTTGGCGCGCAGATGCCAGTGGGCCCCGTCACCGTGTCAGGTTCAAGGTTCACGCTGACCCAGGAAGGTGCGGGCTATCGGCTGCAGGGACATGCGGAGAATGTGGCGTTCGCGAACCTGTGCAGCACGTTGATCGTCGTCAGCAGTGATGCGGCGGGATCTTATTTATGCCTTGTGCCGCTGGCAGAGATCAGCCAACAGGTGACTCAGACGATGGCTGGGGAGCCCCAGTCGGATTTCGCGATCAATTGTCTGCTGCCCGCGAGCGCGGTGTTTGCCAGTGCTGAGGATCTCTCGAATCAATTGTGGTGCCTAGGTGCAGCGACTCGGTCGGTGATGATGGCGGGAGCTATGACCTCGATTCTTGAGCAATCGGTACAGTACGCAATGGAGCGTCAGCAGTTCGGTCGACCCATTGCTCAATTCCAAGCGATTCAGCAGCAGCTTGCGATACTGGCGGGAGAAGTGGCGGCTTGCCAGCGTGCAGCAGAGTCCCTGAACGAGGCCCTGGCGCCGCTAAATGAATTTGACATTGCCATTGCCAAGGCGCGTATTAGTGAAGCCGTTGGCTCGGCCACTGACATCGCTCATCAGGTGCACGGCGCGATGGGCTATACCATGGAACACGGCTTGAACTTGCGGACTCGACGATTGTGGTGCTGGCGTGATGAATACGGTAACGAGGATTACTGGCAACAGTCAATCGGTCGCTATGTGGTTGCCCAGGGTGCCGACAATACCTGGAAAACCATCACTGACGCGGGTTAGTGCTACTGCCGGAGGCTATGTCTGCCGGCAATTTATGGCTGGCAATTTATGGCTGGCAATTTACTGCTGGGAATAGCTGCGCAGGGATCAGGCTTGCGCTAGGCGATAGTCTGCAGTCAGGCTCAATTCTGGCTCGGAACTCATGACCTGACCCGTCGCCACCAGACGTGCCATGGCCGCGAGCACTGATCGGGCCGCCGCGCCATACAGGCTTTTGTCTGTCTCGGTATACATCACCGGTACCATATCGGTAATTTTTGAGTAGCCTTGCGTCACACAATCGAGAATCTGCTGCTCCCGCTCTAAGCGGTGGGCGATAAAGGCGCGGACGTAATCTTTAACATTGCTGATGCTCGTGCCATGGGTGGGCCAGTAAATTTCGTCATCGCGAGTCAGAAGCAATTCCAGGCTGTTCATATACTGGGTCATGTCGCCATCAGGTGGGCCGATGACGCTGGTTGACCAGCCCATGACATGGTCGCCGGTAAACAGCGCTTTTTCCTCAAGGAGGGCAAAGCACACATGATTGGAAGTATGCCCCGGCGTGTAGACACACTCGACGGTCCAGCCGTCACCTTTGATGATATCACCATGCCCGATGACCACGTCTGGCACGAAATCCATATCGCCGCCTTCCTCAACCATGACGCCCTGGTCACGCTTGCTGGCGCCGTGTGGGCCATAACCATAGGTTTTTGTTCCCCAATAGGCTTTCAGAGGTGCGGCGGCAGGAGAGTGGTCAAAGTGGGTGTGAGTAATCAGGATATGGGTCACAGTTTCGCCCTGCAGGCAGGCCTTAAGCGCCTCGATATGTTCCTCCAGCATGGGGCCGGGATCAATCACGGCGACGTTACCGCGACCGATGATATAGGTGCCGGTACCGCGAAACGTAAAGCCGCTAGGATTGCGCGCCGTGACGCGGCGGACCAGTGGCGATAACTCTTCCAGTTGGGCGTACTCGTAGGGGTATTGATAGGTAAAGGGTATTTTGGTGGCCATGGCATGCGTCACTTATGAGTCATTGTCTATATTTTTCGTCGCTGCCAGGCAGAGGCCAGCAACCGACTGTGAGGTTCATATCGAGCATAGCAGAATGAAGGTGATATGACAGGCGCTGGAAAAGCTTTTATTATGGCTTTTTTTTCCGTTGGATATGTATGCAAAAAGGACAAGCCGAACCCGCAGAAGTGGTTCAACCGATGGGCTTGGAGGCGCTGATTGCCTTGCTGGAGCTCGAGCCTATTGAGGTGAATTTGTTCCGCGGACGAACTTTGGGCGGTGGTTTTGTTTTCGGCGGCCAGGTTCTTGGCCAAGCGCTGGTGGCAGCTGCACGTACCGTTGACGCCGGTCGTTTGCCCCATTCATTACATGGTTATTTTTTGCGTCCCGGCAACGCTGAGATGCCGATTCTATTTGAGGTCGACCGGATTCGAGATGGTAAGAGCTTTACCACTCGGCGGGTCGTCGCGGTCCAGAATGGCAAAGCCATCTTCAATATGGCAGTGTCGTTCCACGGGCCAGAGCAAGGCTTTGAGCACCAGGCCGATATGCCCATTGTCTCGACCCCAGAGGGGATACCGAGCGATCGAGAACGTTGGGATGCGCTGCGCAAGCTGCGGCCCGAGTTGGACAACATGGGTGGTCGTTGGCGTTGGCCTATCGAGACTCGGCACATCGAGTGGAGCGACCCTTTCGATCAAAAGGCACATCCGCCGTTCCAGCATGTCTGGGTCAAAGCGATGGGCCTGGTGGGCGATGACCCAGTGATGCAGCGGGCGTTGCTTGCCTTTGCATCAGATATGGGTTTTATGGGCACCACGATGCGGCCCCACGCGGAGGCCGGGTTTGATCAGGTGCAAGGCGCAAGTCTGGACCACGCGATCTGGTTTCATGACCATATCGATATGAGCGAATGGCATCTTTATGAAAATGTCAGTACCTGGGCCGGTGGCGCCCGTGGCTATGTGCGGGGCAGTTTTTACACAGAGACTGGTCGATTGGTGGCGTCGACAACTCAGGAATGTCTGATTCGGCCGCGACCGACAAAAAAATAAGTTTGTGGGGTATTTGCCGGCGGTCGACAGTCTTCAACCAGTGAGGTGGTTGGTGTGCTCGACTCAGCCGAGACTGCAGTACAGTGACTGCATTTTGAATACTCAGGAGAACAACCTATGAGCGCTGAACAGGCCTCGTTCAAGCGATTGATCGATATCGGTATTGCGCTCTCTGCTGAGAAAAATCCTGCTCGGTTGATGGAAACTATTCTCCTGGAAGCCAAGAGTATGGGGCGTGCAGATGCGGGGAGTTTGTATATTCGGACGCAGCAGGACCAACTTGAGTTCGTTATCGTCAGAACCGATTCATTAGGGTTCGCCGAGGGTGGGACAACCGGCGTGCCCATTTCCATGTCTCCGGTAGAGATGTATCACCTAGACGCTACGGGTCAGCGTGTCGAGAACCACAGTAATATTGTAAGCGAGGCGGCCCTTACCGGTGAAACTATCAATATCGTTGATGCCTACGACTCTGCTGCGTTTAACTTTACTGGCACCAAGCAGTTTGATGCGATAACCGGCTATCGCTCTGAATCGTTTTTGACGATTCCACTAAAGAACAGCCAGGACTATGTTATCGGTGTATTGCAACTCATTAACTCTTTGGAACCCAAGACCGGTCAGGTTGTGCCTTTCGGTCGTGACATTGAGCCGCTGGTTGAGGCGTTGGCTTCACAGGCCGCCATAGCACTGGAAAATCAGAATTTAATTGAATCCCAAAAAAACTTGCTCGACTCGTTCGTCAGACTGATGGCGGGGACGGTTGACGCTAAATCACCTTACACTGGTGGTCACTGCCAGCGTGTTCCGCAGTTGACGGAGATGTTGACGCAAGCGGCTTGCGATTCAGACAAAGGACCCTTTGCAGATTTCTCATTAAACGAAGAGCAGTGGTATGAACTGCATATCGCGGCCTGGTTGCATGACTGCGGCAAGGTGACAACCCCGGAATACGTTGTCGATAAAGCCACCAAGTTGGAAACCATCACCGACCGGTTGCATGAAATACGCATGCGTTTTGAAGTCGTGAAATGCGAGGCTGTGATTGAATACCAGCAGAAAATGTTGAATGGTGCGAGTAATGGCGCGGAACTGAAACAAATGTTAGATGAACGTTTGCGTGCTCTTGATAATGACTTTGAGTTTGTCGCTGAGTGTAATCGTGGCAGCGAATCTATGGGTGAAGATCGGATTCAGCGACTGCAAGACATTTCTGGGATCCAATGGACTCGTACCTTGAGCGATCGGCTGGGCATAGCCCATGAGGAATTGAACCGTAAATCATGGCAGCCTGAACCACGCCTTCCGGTTAAAGAGGCGCTACTAGCAGACCGACCTGATCATATCATCGCTCACGATACCTTGGTCCATTCCGCCGATCCGCTTAACCCCTATGGGTTTCAGGTGGAGGTGCCGCCGCACAAATACAACCTGGGTGAAGTGTATAACTTGAGTATCGTCCGCGGCACCCTGACGACGGAAGAGCGTTTCAAAATCAATGACCACATTGTTCAGACTATTGTCATGCTTGAAAATCTGCCTTTTCCCCAGCATATGGAGCGTGTGCCAGAGATTGCCGGTGGTCATCACGAAAAAATGGATGGTACCGGTTATCCGAAAAAACTTAAGGGCACTGAGATGTCTGTGCCAGCAAGGATCATGGCTATCGCGGATGTCTTTGAGGCGTTAACCGCCGCTGACCGGCCGTACAAGAAAGCGAAGACGTTAAGTGAGAGCATCCATATTATGGCGCACATGGTTGATGACCAGCATCTTGATGCCGAGTTGTTCAGGCTGTTTCTCGAAAGCGGTGTGTATCGTGATTATGCGGTCCAGTATCTAGAGTCAGATCAGCTGGATGATATTTGCCTCGACGATTATTTGACCGCCGGCTAAACGCGGCAGCAGCTGGCAGGCAGTTTCAAGACTCGATTAATGTTTCAAGGTGGACGCGTACGCAATCGCCTAAGGCCTTGAGATGATAGCCGCCTTCCAGGGTTGAGATGATGCGACCACCGCAGTGCTGTTCGGCAAGGTCTTTGATTAACTGAGTGATCCAACGATAGTCATCTACCTCGAGTTCGATCTGGGCTAACGGATCGTCCTTGTGGGCGTCAAAGCCGGCAGAGATAAAGATCAGGTCAGGCTGATGGCGGTTCACTGCCGGTAGCCATTGGTCTTCAATCAAGCGCCTGAAGGTGGCGCTGCGGGTTCCCGGGGTGAGCGGTGTGGCAACGATGTGACTGTTCTCATAATCGAGGTAGCGGTTCGGATAGTAGTCTTGCTGAAAGCTGGAGCACACCAGCACGCGGTCATCATCTTTGAAGATATCCACCGTGCCATTGCAGTGGTGCACATCGAAGTCGAGAATAGCAATCCGGCGGATATCTGCATGCGCAAGGGCGGTGATGGCGCCGAGGGCGACATTGTTGAAAAAGCAGAAACCCATTGCTGCGTCGATTTCAGCGTGGTGCCCTGGGGGCCTGATGGCGCAAAAAACGCGGTCGGCCTCGCCGTTCAGTACCAACCGAGTCGCTTCAATACATGCCCCGGCAGCCAGTCTCGCGGCGTGCACGGTGCCGGGACTCATATAGGTGTCTGGGTCGATCATGATAGCCCCAGCCAAGGGTTCCAAGCGCTGTAATTGTTGGATCAGCGCAAGTGGGTGGGCCAGGGTTAGCTCAGCATCCGTGGCGGCTGTTGCCAGTCGCTGCGCCATCGAAGCGAGCGCCGGGCTGGCATTGATCGCCGCTAACACTGACCGCAAACGATCCGGACTTTCGGCATGTTCGGTTAGGACATGCTGGAGGCAATCGGGATGGGTTATCAGCAGCGTGCGTGGGTTAGCCATGATCTCGGTTCACTGGTTGTCTGGTTGTCTGGTTGTTCGGGTACGACCACTGTCACACAGCTGTAAGGTGAGTGAGTCGTGGTGCCAGTGTAGCGATATTTTGCCCTGGGCCGAAATACAGTTTCATCGTATTTGTTGTTCTGTCAGACTCACCGGCTTTACAAATCAGCGGTCGGCCCTAATGTTGAAGTTCCTCAAGTCTGCCATAAGTCCTTATCTCGGACCATTGTTTGGCATCACGCTGTGTTTTCTGCCGCTAACTGCGCTTGCGACGGCGGTAGATTTTGCCAGCCAAACCATCACCATCGCCCTGACTCAGGAGCCACCCAACCTGGATACGGTCAGAACCACGGACATGGTGAGTTTTTTTGTCATTGGCCACACCCAGGAGGGTTTAGTGCGCTATGACCGGCGCGGGCAAATGGCTCCAGGGGTGGCCAGTAGCTGGGTTATCAATGATTCGAGCATCGATTTTAACCTGCGCGAGGATGCGCGCTGGAGTGATGGCAGTGCGGTGCTAGCTGAGGATTTTGTGTACGCCTGGCGGTTGTTGGTGGATCCCACCACGGCCGCCGCCTATGCCTCGATTATGTTCCCTATCAAGAATGCGGAGCGGATTCAGCGTGGTGAGTTGTCAGTCGCTGAGCTCGGTATCGAAGCCTTGGGGCCACATTCCTTGCGGGTTTTGTTGGAGCGTCCCTGTGGTTATTGCGTCAGTCTGATGGCCCATGCGGCTTTTTTTCCGATCAAGCAGGCGTTTCGAGAACGCCAGGGTGATGTCTATGCGGCCGAGGCTGCCAATTTGCTATACAACGGTCCATTTTTGATCGAGTCATGGACCCATGGTGCAGCGCTTAAACTAACCAAGAATCCCCTGTATTGGAATCGACAGGCGATTGCGCTGAATGGGATTAATATTGATTACATTACTGAGGACAATCGAACCCGGCTTAACCTGTTTCGGGATGGCCGAATTGCCCTGGCGCGTCTCGGCGCTGAGACGGTAGCCGATGCGGCCAGTCAGGGAATGCGTTTGCGCACCTTTGCTTCCGGCGGTATGTCCTATCTGCGATTTAACGTCAGCGAAGATCGACCGCTGGCTGAGCGCAAGTTGCGGCGGGCAATGCAATTGATCTTTGATTCTGACGAGTTCGTCAATAAAGTGATCGGCATACCGGGATATAAGCCCGCTTACAGTTTTTTCCCCGGTTGGTTACCCGGTGTCGAGGACAAGTTTGCGCTGGAATATCCGCTGCTGAAGCAACCGGTGAATCTGGCCTTGGCCCGGCAGTTAGTTGCTGAGGTCAAACAGGCTAACGGCGAATTGCCGTCGATGACGCTGTTAACGGTGGCGTCGCCAACGGGCGCCAAGATTGCAGAGTATTTGCAGGGCATTATGGGGCAGGGGTTAGGGCTGTCGATTAAAGTTGACCAACAAACCTTTAAGCAATATCTGATGAAAGCCGAGAGTGGCGAGTTTGATATGGCGCTGGCGAGTTGGTACCCGGATTTCAATGATGTGGTGACTTACGCCGACCTACTCGCCAGTTGGAACGCGAATAATCGTGGTCATTATTCAAATCCAGACTATGACCGGTGGCTGAAGGTACTGCAGGTTGCCGGTGATAAAGCTGAACGAATGGCCGCAGCGGCGCAACTGCAGGCAATTATCGCTGCAGATGTGCCCTTAATACCCATGGCCGAAACGGGTTCAGCCTACCTGCAGCATGGCAACTTGCGCGGTGTCGTACGTCAGGTTTTGGGTGCGGATCCTGATTATACGGCGGCGCGCATCGTCCCTTAATTCGATCGTCGAAATGCCGGTTTAGGATTATTAGCGTGATACTTAGGTGCCAGTGCCGCGCAGTTCTTTGACGAATGCGTTGGACGCATCGATGGCTTGTTGCATGGCGCTGATGAGCTTGCTGACGTCGGCGTCGACGGTCGCCAATTCACCTTTTAAAGACGCGATGGCGCGGCTGTTGAGGTTGTGTTTCAGATACAACAGGTTGTCTTGCAAACTGGCCAGAACCGGTTCAATCGTCTTTTCTGTTCGACGCATGGCGGTCATCAGACGTTCATAGCGACGCCTTGTGTTGGTCAATTGACGGGTGCTTTCGCGGCGCAGATTCGCGTTATTATACAATTCGAGTTCCGCAGCCCATTCATCGAACAATGCGTTGGCAACCGATTCAACACTGGCTATTCGATCATGGATTTTCTCGGTAGCATTGATGCTAGCCTCATATTCGTCGTTGAGTTGGTTGTAGAGGGTTTCAAGCTCGCCGCCATCATAATTAACCACATAACGAAATTGTTGTAGGGCATTTTCGAACTGTTGCTGGCCGGCTTCCTGAGACTCCTGCGCAGCTTCGATCCGATCAATGAGAATCGCTCGTTTGTGGATCCCAACTTTTTCCATGGCGTCATAATAGGTACTTTCACAGGCGCTGAGGATGAAGAGCGTGGCGATCAACATTGCTCGGACGGGGAGCCGGTGTAGAAGACTCATAGATGGTCCTGATCCTTGATGGCATCGACGATCTTGTCAGTGCGTTTGTCGGCGAGATAGCTGTGGACGACCAGCAGGGCGTGGATAGCACCTGGTACATAGAAACACAGCGTGAGAATTATATTGATAATGCCTTGAATCGGCTTGCCACATAAAAATACCGCGACGGGTGGCAAGAGTATAGCCAGAAGGTAGCGCATAGATGTCGTCCTCTTCAGTCAGTGTCTAGCTGTTGGCGGCGATGGCGATCAGCGCGTGCGTGATCGTCGGTAGGCCGTAAAATTCAGCAGGACGCGGTCTTCACCCGTATCAGTGAAGGGGGCGCAAGCCTATGAATGGGTTGCCACTGACGATTGATCCAGTTTGGTTGTGGTGGACAAGTTTGACAAAATCTTCAAGGGGTGTCAGCTGGTTTGGCGGCTGACCAGACCGCCGGCATAAAACAGGGTCATGCCGGCGGTGGCTGGCGTGGCACAGGCTTAGCTTAGCGTTAGCTGGTTAAGCGTCGTTTTCCAAAAATTCAACCACCTCAAGCTGAAACCCAGAAATCGCATTATAGTGGCTAGGGGCGCTGAGCACGCGCATCTTGCCGACGCCGATATCACGCAGAATCTGGGAACCCGTTCCAATCACTCGAAACACCCCCGACTCGGTGTTAACCCGCTGCAGTTGCGGCATTTCCGGATAGGCAGCGATCTGCTCGAGTTCCTCAGACTTGGAATGTTCCTGGTCAACAACGACGACAACGCCTTTGCCTTCGGCGGCAATGCGGGTCAATGAGTCGGTCAGTGACCATGACTTTTTGAAGCCGGGTCGTATCGTGCCTAGCAGGTCTCTCAGGGTGTTAATGGTTTGTACCCGCACCAGACAGGGTTCATCTTCCTTAATCTCGCCCATGACCAGCGCGTAATGAATGCTGTCTGAGATGCTGTCGGTGTAGGTCTTAAGGGTAAATTCGCCTTCGGCGGTGGTGATTGGCTTCTCGCTGACCAGATTGATGGTTTTGTCATTGATGGTGCGGTATTGAATCAAATCGGCAATGGTGCCCAGTTTGATGCCGTGTTTTGCCGCAAATATTTCCAACTCTGGCCGTTTGGCCATGGTGCCGTCTTCATTCATGACTTCGACAATCACTGCGGCCGGCTCGTAGCCAGCCATGCGGGCCAGGTCACAGCCGGCTTCCGTATGCCCGGCGCGGGTCAGAACCCCGCCGGGTTTCGCGATCAGCGGGAAAATATGCCCTGGCATGACCAGATCTTCCGGCACCGCGTTTTTAGCAACCGCTGTACGTACTGTGTGGGCTCGATCGGCGGCGGAGATGCCTGTGGTGATGCCCTCGGCAGATTCGATCGAGACGGTAAAGTTAGTCTCGTGCAAGGATTTGTTGGTATCGACCATCAAGGGCAGGTTCAGCTGACGGCCGCGAGCCTCGGTGACTGTCAGGCAGATGAGACCGCAGGCTTCGCGGGCCATTAGGGTAATGTGGGCGGCAGTCACGACCTCCGCGGCGATGATCAGGTCGCCTTCATTTTCGCGATCCTCATCATCCATAATCAAGACCATTTTGCCTTGGCGAAAATCCTCGAGAATCTCTTCGGTAGAACTGATTGGCATGATAACTCCGCAGATTGGTATAGCCGAAGCGCGATTATACAAGAAATGTGCCGTATAATCTGGTACCACAGTAACCTTGAATGGTCCTTGGAAAGTGACAGTGATATTCAGCAGAGATCAACTGAAAGTACGGCTGCAAGCCATATGCGAAGGTCACAGTGTGGCTGATCAAGCACGCATGAAGGTTTATGAATCGGATGGGCTGACCGCGAAAAAGCAATTGCCCTGGCTCGTGCTGCTGCCGGCGACCATCGAGCAGGTGCAGTTAATCATGCAATTGTGCCACGCGCATCAAGTACCTGTGGTCGCCAGAGGCGCAGGGACTGGGCTCTCTGGCGGTGCCATGCCTCACCACGAGGGGGTGTTGTTGAGCCTGGCGCGATTCAATCGGATCCTTGAAGTAGATCAGGTTAATCTGCTGGCCAGAGTCGAGCCTGGCGTGACCAATCTGGCCATCTCAGACCACGTTCGGCCACTAGGTTTGTTCTATGCCCCTGACCCGTCTTCGCAGATTGCCTGTACCATCGGCGGCAATGTCGCTGAAAATTCTGGTGGCGTGCACTGCCTCAAATATGGGCTGACCGTCCATAATGTACGAAAACTGGTCATGATCTCGCCCGAGGGCGAGCGCTACGAATTAGGCAGCGAGGCGTTTGACTCGGCAGGATACGACCTGCTGGCCCTGATGCATGGCTCTGAAGGGATGCTGGGTATTGTTGTGGAGGTCACGGTGAAGCTGTTGCCGTTGCCCGTCGAGGTGGCGGTGTTGCTGGCGGCTTTCACGGATGTCGGTCAGGCCGCTGATGCGGTAGGCCAAATCATTGACCATGGTTTGATTCCCGCCGGTTTAGAAATGATGGACAAGCTGGCGGTGCAAGCCGCGGAGGCCTTTGTTCACGCCGACTACCCGCTGGATGCTGCCGCTATTTTGATCTGTGAGCTGGATGGCTCGAGCGTCGAAATCGAGCAACAGCAGGCGCTGCTGACCCAAGTGTTGCTGGAGGCCGGCGCGGTGCAGGTCCGTTGCGCCAAAGATGCAGAGGAACGTCGAAAACTGTGGCTGGGGCGTAAGGCAGCGTTCCCGGCGGTGGGTAGGCTGGCACCGGACTATTATTGTATGGATGGTACGATACCTCGCCGAGAACTGGCTAGCGTGTTGAGCCGCATTACTGATTTTTCTCAGACCCACGGTCTGGCGGTGGCCAATGTGTTTCACGCCGGGGACGGCAACCTACACCCATTGATACTGTATGACGCGAATCAGCCCGGCCAGCTTGAGCGTGCTGAAGCCTTTGGGGCAGACATCTTACGTCTGTGTATTGAGCGCGGTGGCACCATTACCGGTGAACACGGTGTTGGGGTCGAGAAGATCAATGAGATGTGTGTACAGTTCTCGGCCGACGAACTGAGTGTGTTTCACGGTGTGAAAGCGGCCTTTGATGAGCAAGGAGGGCTGAATCCGGGTAAAGCGATACCGACGTTACAGCGATGCGCCGAGTTTGGGGCGATGCATGTGCATCGTGGTCAGGAAAAATTTGCCGAACTGGAGCGCTTTTAGTGGTCGTCGAGCGCGCAATACAAGACTGGCAAGCGCAGATCCAAGGCGCGTTGGCTGAGGGCACACGGTTGCGCATTCGCGGTGCCGGCAGTAAAGATTTTCTCGGTGAAGTCGGCGCTTTTGATGCGGATATTAATACCCAGAGCCACCAAGGCATTATTGAATATGCGCCTACAGAACTCGTGATGACAGTTCGGGCCGGAACGCCGCTGGCGACGGTCAAGGCCGTGCTCGCCGAGCAGCGCCAGTATTGGCCCTGCGATCCACCGATCTTTGGTGGCGCCGGGACCGTGGGCGGTGCCATCGCCGCTGGCTTGTCGGGGCCGGGCCGAGTTGCTCATGGCGCTGTGCGGGACCTGGTGCTGGGCGTTGGGATTATCAATGGCGCCGGCAAGGCATTGAAGTTTGGCGGCCAAGTGATGAAAAACGTGGCTGGCTATGATGTGTCACGATTGATGACCGGCAGCTTTGGTACCTTAGGGCTGATCACTGATGTTAGCTTTAAAGTGTTGCCGCTACCGGCCGCCGAGGTCACGGTGGCCCGGGTGGAGACAGTCGAGCAAGCTCATGAGCGGTTCTTGCAAGTCGGTCGTCTGCCACTGCCATGCTCGGCGTCGGCCTGGTTTGAGGGAACCAGCTATCTGCGTTTTTCCGGATCAAATGCGGGTGTTGAGGATGCTCGGCAAACGATAGGCGGTGATGTGATCGCCGCTGACATTTGGTCTCGAATTCGAGATCATCGACTTGACGCATTTGCAGCGGCAAAAACTGTCTGGCGAATCTCGGTGCCGCCGGGTTCGCAAGCCATGCTGAGCCAGAGTAGTCTGCTAGAGTGGTCTGGTGCCCAGCGTTGGTTGCTAGATCCTGGCTTTGACCCACGGTCGACGTTGAGCGAAGGGCATGCGACGCTGTTTCGAGCACCAGCCACGGATCAGACTCAGCGATTTCAACCGCTGTCTGCTGTTGTTGGGGGGATTCACAAGCGACTGAAACACCAGTTTGACCCACAGGGAATTTTTAATCCGGGTCGGCTTTACCAGGAAATTTAATGCAGACTCACATTCATCCTGAGCTGGTCGGAAGACCTGACATCTTAGAAGCCGACGAGATTTTGCGCAGTTGTGTCCACTGCGGTTTTTGTACGGCGACGTGCCCAACCTATCAGTTATTAGGCGATGAACTGGATGGACCTCGGGGCAGAATTTATCTGATCAAAAACCTGCTGGAAGATAACGCGATTTCGGCGAAGTCTGTCGATCATCTCGATCGCTGCCTGACTTGTCGTGCCTGCGAAACCACCTGTCCATCTGGCGTACGCTATGGCCGCCTGCTGGATATTGGTAAGGAGCTGGTGGCGGAGAAGTCCATTAAGCCGAGCATGATTCGAAGGTCGGTGATTAGTATGTTGCGATTCGTCGTACCTAAAGCGGCTCTGTTTGGTCCAATGTTGCGCCTTGGCCAGTATGTTAGGCCCCTGATGCCAGCAGTGCTTGCCCGTCACATGCCGTATTTGTCGAGAAAAACCTATTCCGTCCCGGCCGTGACAATGCCCACGGGCAGTGTGCTCGTGTTGCAGGGTTGTGTGCAAAAAATAGCAACGCCTCAGGTCAATCAGGGGTTAGCGAAATTGCTGGCGACTCAGAATATCGTGGTTGAAATGTTGGCGGCTGAATCCTGCTGCGGGTCTTTGGATTACCATTTGGCGGCCCACACGGTCGCGCGTGAGCGCATGTGCCGGCTGATCGATCAGATTTATCCGCGCCTGAGCCAGGTCGACGCCATTGTTTCTACCGCCAGTGGCTGTGGTGTGACCATCAAGGACTATCCGGAAATTCTCCATGCGGATGGAGAGTACAGCCGTAAAGCCGAACAGATTGTTGCCAAGTTGGTTGATGTCAGTGAGTTGTTAGCTACCTACACCTTTGACTGTGAACCGGCACGGGTTGCGTTTCATTCGCCCTGTACCTTGCAGCATGGACAGAAAATCACCGGTGTGGTCGAGCGAATTTTACAGGCTTCAGGGTTTGAACTCACCGCGGTCCAGGATGCCCACTTGTGTTGTGGTTCGGCGGGCACCTATTCCATTTTACAGCCAGAGATTTCGCAACGCCTGCTGGTCAACAAAGTGGCCAGTCTGGTGGCGCAGGACGCAGAATTTATCGCCACGGCCAATATCGGTTGTCATCTGCATCTGCAGTCAGGCACTGCTGTGCCGGTGGTGCACTGGGTAGAGTTACTCGCTGATCGAGTACGCCATGAGACGGGCGATTCATGAACGGGTTTGTGCTGCCGCAGTGCGCTTTAGCTTAGATTGCCAGCTTCGCTGTAGAGCCACCAGAGTAAGCCTTTCTGAGCGTGCAGGCGATTGGCAGCTTGCTCGTACATGATGGCACGTGGGTCTCGAGTTAGTTCGGCGCTGATCTCGAAGCCGTCATGGATCGGCATATCGTGCATGATCTTGCAGTCGATACCGTCGAGTAATGCTGAGTTCAACTGGTAAGGCTTCATCAAGGCGAGTTTGGCCTCGTTCTCTTCACTGTGTTCTGGATTGTTGAAATACTGCATATCAATCCAGGTATCGGTGTAGACGAAGTCGGCGTTTTTGACGGCTTCGCGAGGATCCGTGGTGTGGTTAATGCGATCTGAGGTCTGCAGAATCTGATTCACAGTGGCGTCGGCGCTGGCGGTATTGCCTTCCTGTTCAGGGGTGGCGATGGTCATGGTGATGCCGAGCTTATCGCAGATGGTGATCAACGAATTGGAAACGTTGTTTTGCACGCCAATAAAGGCCAGGTGGGCGTCTTGCAGATCGCCCGCATAATGCTCTTGCATGGTGAGCACGTCTGTCAGGGCCTGACAGGGGTGGTATAACTCGTCGCAGCCATTGATGACCGGTACCAGGCTCGCACTCATAATTTTTTGCAGGTCGCTATGGTGATACAGGCGCGCCATGATGCAGCTGACATTTCGTGACAAGTAGGCGGTCTCGTGTTCGATGCCCGAAAGCACAAAATTCGATGTCGCCCAATCAATATAAATCGCGTGACCGCCCAGTTCAGTCATCGCGACCTCAAAGGACACTCGGGTGCGCGTGCTGGTCTTCTGAAACAGCATGGCCATCGACTTGCGATGCAACAGCCGGTCATAACGCGCGGGGTCGGCCTTGATCTCAGCGGCTTTGGATAATATCGCCCGGATTTCTGTGCCGTCTAAGCACTGTAGGTTCGGTAGATGTCTCATGTCTGTTCATTTTTCCCAAAAAAAAAAGCCCAGGAATCTGGACTTTTGATGGAGTTCGTCACGCGAGACCAGAAAATTAACCGATCATTTGTGCGATTACAAGTATCAGCTAGGACTAATTCTTGCTAATTTTGCGCAAACCTACTGACTCACCGTTGCACCAATATTGGTCAATGCAGCATAAGAGCGCTATCTATGGAATATCGTAATCTGGGGAACACCGGACTAAAGGTGTCGATCGTTGGAATCGGCTGTAATAATTTTGGCCGTCGGTGTGATGCGGTGGCGACTGCGGCGGTGGTAGATGCGGCGCTGGATGTCGGCGTCAATTTTTTCGATAGTGCCGATATTTACGGGCCGAATGGTTTGTCGGAGGAGTACCTGGGCCAAGCCATCAAGGGCAAGGATCGTTCAAGTGTGATCATTGCCAGTAAATTCGCGAATCCCATGGGGGCGGGGGACTTAATGCGCGGCGCTTCACGGCGCTATATCATGAATGCGGTGGATGCCAGCTTGAAACGTCTGGGTACTGATTACATCGATCTTTATCAGCAACATGTGCCTGATGATCAAACACCCATCGAGGAAACCCTGCGGGCCCTGGACGATCTAGTTCGCAGCGGCAAAGTCCGTTATATCGGCCACTCGAATTTCAGTGGCTGGCAACTGACGGACGCCCACTGGACTGCCCGCCATCATGGATTAAACCCCTTCGTCACGGCACAGAATCATTACAGCCTGATTGATCGACGAATCGAGAAGGATGTGGTGCCTGCCGCCCAGCATTTCGGGATCGGCATTTTACCGTATTTCCCCCTGGCCAGTGGTTTGCTGACGGGCAAATATCAGCGCGGTGAGGCAGCCCCTCAAGGTACCCGGCTGGCAGCCTGGGGTGAGCGTGGCGCGGCGGCTTTGTCAGAGCAGAATTTTGCTATTGTCGATAAGCTCACAGCGTTTGCACAGGCCCATGATCGAACCCTGCTGGAGCTCGCCATGAGCTGGCTGGCAACCAAGCCCTACATATCCAGCGTGATCGCCGGCGCCACCAGTGCTGTGCAAGTTGAGCAAAACGCTGCGGCTGCGGCCTGGCGCCTTAGCGATGCTGAAATGGCCGAGGTGAATGCGCTCTCAACCCGCTAACTTGAGTCCTGGCTACTGGGGCCCTGGCGTCTTGGTAAAGGATTCACCCGCAGGAGACCGATATGTGTGGTCGATTCAATGTGGTTAGTGCACCACTGACCCAGTTCGTGATGGAAATCCTGGGCAGTGACAGCCCAGTGCCGGATTTGCCCACCGAGTACAATATTGCGCCGACCGAGCAGGTTCAGGTTGTTTATACTGGGTCTGATCGCCGCTGTCTGGCAGCAATGCGCTGGTGGCTTGTACCGCACTGGGCGCCAGAGCCTAGCTCAAAATACAGCATGTTTAATGCTAAATCTGAAACCTTGGCGACCAGTCGAGCATTTCGCGACGCGTTCAAGTCTCGACGTTGTATCGTTCCGGTATCGGGCTATTACGAGTGGCGCACCGAGCAGGGTATCAAGGTGCCTTATTATGTGGAGGCGGATGCCGATAATGGCTTGGCCCTGGCAGGTCTATGGGATCGCTGGGAAAAAGCTGAGCGAGTGATCTACAGTTGCACGATTGTGACGGCGGCAGCCCCCCAATCCATGCAAGCCTTACATCGGCGAATTCCTGTACACCTGAATCGGGCTGAGATTACTCAGTGGCTTGATATGGAAACGGCCGCTGAACCCTTGGCGGCGTTGCTGGCGCCGACACTGCGGGTGCCGCTCACGATCACCCCGGTCTCGCCCTATGTCAATAATGCACGACACAAGGATAGCCGCTGCGTTGAACCCACGGGTTCGAGCGTGCGGATTGCCCTAGATTAATCGCGAGGTTGCGTGTTTCAACTAGGCCCACTTAAAAATACACCGCTGCGTTATGGGTGGGTGACGCTGATCTTTCACTGGTCTATGGCCATCGGTATCACGGGAATGTTCTGCCTGGGATGGTGGATGGTTGACCTGGATTACTATGATGCCTGGTATCAGCGGGGGCCTAACTTACATCGCAGTTTGGGTGTCGTGATGATGCTAGTGTGGTTGGCGCGTCTGGGTTGGCGTTGGGCCAGCGTTCAGCCAGTCATGTCGGGTGATCGGTTGCAGACCAGGCTGGCATCGACACTACATTGGACCTTTTATGTCTTGATTCCGCTGTTGGGGCTCAGTGGTTATCTGATAACGACGGCAGATGGGCGGGGTGTGGCAGTGTTTGACTGGTTTACGATTCCTGCGAGTCTGACTGGGCTCGACAACCAAGAGGACTTGGCGGGCGAGATCCATTGGTACCTGGCCTTATCCATCATCGTTGGTGCCTGTCTGCATAGTCTGGCTGCGCTCAAGCATGAGTTCATCGACAGGGATGGTACACTCAGCAAAATGTTAGGGCGCAAGGTGCCTGATACTAAAAATGTAAACCCTATCGAGGATGAATGAGATGAAGAAAACGCTGCTGGGCTTAGCCTTAGGGCTGACTTTTACCGCGCAGGTCAACGCTGCCGAGTACGTCATCGACACGCAAGGTGGTCATGCGTCGATCAATTTCAAATACAAGCATCTTGGCTACAGTTGGTTGACGGGTTCGTTCAACAAGTTCAGCGGCACCTTCAGTTACGACCCCGAGAACATCGCCGCCACGCAGGTGGTCGTCGACATCGATCCTTTGAGCCTCGACAGCCATCATGCGGAACGGGACAAGCATGTTCGCAGCGCAGATTTTCTGGACGTAAAAAAATATGCCACAGCGAAATTTGTCAGTACTGCGGTTGTCGCTGACGGCGAAGGTGGGGCGACAGTCAATGGTCTTCTGACGCTCCATGGCGTAACGCGGGATATCATCATTGACGCACAGACGATCGGTGCTGGTGATGACCCCTGGGGAGGCTATCGCGCCGGCTTTACGGGCACGACGACCCTCGACACGACGGCCTTTGGGTTCAACATGCCTCCGGAAAATAAGGTCTATCTGGAGTTGAATATCGAAGGTGTTCGGCAGTAGGCCCTGAGTTGATGCTAGCACCCAGGCAGGGTGCTAGTTTTCAGGACTTGTTCTTCCCCGTGCTCAGTGCTGAAAGCTGAAAGTTAAAGCTTAAAGCTTTAAAGCATAGCACCCAGTATCTAGTTTCTAATTTCTAGATACGTGAAAGGTGCCGTCGTCTTCAACGTTATCAAGGGTGTACTTAATTTCGCTGATGATGTCAGCGGCGCTGCGGCCGTTTTCTTTATAACGCTCAATCAGTTTCCAGAGTAATGCCTGGCCGTAGGCATTAAGTTCTATGTTGTTTTCTGCGGCTTCTTGAATGCCTGTATCCAGGTGTTGCTTGGCTAGCGTGTAAGCGTCTGGCATGTTTGTGCTCCTTGTTGTCATTCAGTAATTCATCGTTTGTTGTCCTCAATCAACCCGCCGACAGTTGCGCATCTTTAAGCCCACTGATGGCTCCAGATGTGCACCCGTCATCGAGTTAGACGCGGTATCGCTGTCCCTTGCGCTTGGGTTAAAGATAATGCAATCTCCGTCGTCTTGACAAGATTAATCAACGCTGGTGATAAGGCGAAGGGGTCCTTAACTATGACAAACGCTGTGAAATTGACACTGCCGGAAGCGACCCTAACGGGCATGACCCTGGCCTACCATGCTCAGGAGCGCCCCGCCAAGATGGCGGTGATTTCTAATTATGGGAACCGAACGTTTGCCGAACTCAATGCGCGCGCAAATCAATTGGCTCGCGTGCTGCGCAACGCCGGCTTGAAGCCTGATGACGGGGTGGCGATGTTGTTAGTGAATCGTCCCGAATTTCTCGAAGTCTACTACGCCTGTATGCGTGCTGGCTTTCGAGTGACGCCGATTAACTGGCATTTGACCGGTGATAATGCGTCCTACATTGTGGGCAATTGTGAGGCGAAAGCCTTTATCGCGGATATTCGCTGTGCTCAGCCAGCTATTGACGCGCTCCAGGATAATCACTCGCAATTGAAGCTGGCCTTGTCGGTGGGTGGAGACTTGCCAGGTTTTCAGGCCTACAACGAATTGGTTGATAGCGCTGCGGCTGGCAATATCGATGCGCCGGAGATTGGTGGGCAGATGCTCTATACGTCCGGTACGACCGGTCGTCCCAAAGGGGTTTATCGACAACGGACGGCTGCCGCTCTTCCAGGTGGGGCAGTGTCAGAGGGCGAGAACGCGAGCCAAGCGAGTCGCGCGGCGGCTGAGACCACGGCCATCTCGATGGCCGCTGCGGCCTATGATGCCGAGACGGATAGGGCTTTGTGTACCGGACCGGCTTACCATGCAGCGCCGCTGGCCTTTAATATTATTGCGCCCTTGGCTGCAGGTGTCGGCACGGTGTTGATGGACAAGTGGGACCCAGAAGAAACCTTGAGGTTGGTGGAAGAATACGACATTACCCACACGCATATGGTGGCGACAATGTTTCATCGGCTGCTGGCATTGCCAGCGGCTACTCGAGACAAATACCAGGTCGACAAGCTTCGATTTGTATTGCATGGCGCTGCGCCCTGTCCGGTGCATGTGAAGCAGTCGATGATGGCCTGGCTGGGGCCTGTGGTCTATGAATACTACGCCGCCACGGAGGGCGGTGGCGGCTTCTTTATTGGCCCGCAGGAGTGGCTTACCAAGCCTGGCAGTGTGGGCAAAGCCCCCCCTTCTGCGGATAACAAAATTTGTGATGACGATGGTAAAGAAGTGGCGACTGGCACCGTAGGTACCATTTACTTTCGGGCGCCAGAGATCCGGTTTGAATACTACAAAGATACCGCGAAAACCGCAGGTAGTTATCAAGGTGACTATTTTACCTTGGGCGATATGGGCTATTTTGATGAGGATGGTTATCTGTTCTTAACCGGCCGCAGCGCGGAAACCATTATCTCGGGCGGCGTGAATATTTATCCGCAGGAAACCGACGATGTGTTGTTGCGGCATCCGGCTGTTGCCGATGTTTGTACCATCGGCATTCCCAGCGAAGAGTGGGGCGAAGACGTGAAATCAGTGGTGATGCTGAAGCCGGGTATTGCGCCAGACCAAGGCACGGTCGCTGAGTTGATCGCCTTTGTGCGCGAGCACCTGCCGGCGTTTAAGGCGCCACGCACCATTGATTTTACTGAAGATCTACCGCGGCTGCCGTCTGGGAAGATTCAGCGCCGGCTGGTGCGAGAGCCCTATTGGGCCGGCCGCGACCGGCAAATATAAACGACTATAGTGTTTAGCTGAGGCGCTTGCCTGCTGTCGGTTTCAACTAGCAAGCGTTATTGGCAAGCTTTAACCGACAGGCTTCAGTGTCAGGGCTCGGCGGAGCCGGGCCGGTGTGGTGGTCTCAAGCTCAATGCGAGTGCATTGCAGACCCTCGGCAAAGCGCTGTATGCCAAGTTCCAGGGCGCTGATCAGAGCGGCTGTATGGACATGTTGCGAATCAATCTGCAGATGGCGAATGCGCAAAACGCCGGTTTTGCGCTCGGCCTTGCAATCCATGCGACCCATCAATTGATCCCCCCACAGTAGCGGCAAACAAAAATAGCCGTAGCGACGTTTAGCCGCGGGCACATAGCACTCTAGCTGATAGTCAAAGTTGAATAGGCGCAGAATCCGCTTGCGATTGATCACTAGGTTGTCGAAGGGTGACAGAAACTGGACCTGTGTGTGATTCAGCCGCGTGCGAGTGGATTCGAAGAACCCGGGCAGTATATACCAAGTTTCACCTTCCACATCCACGGCACAGACCTGACCTTCATCGAGTAATTGCTGCAGGGCCGCGGCATAATCGGGCACAAATTCTGGTGCGGTAAAACGCCGAACCGTAGCGCGGGCATAGGTCAGGTCCGCCAAAGTACCAATACCCATGGCCTTAAGAGACTTGAGCAGGCTGAAGCGGGCCCATTCGGTCACTGACGGCATACGGGTATCGATAACCGCGGGCAATACGCGCTCGGTCAAATCATAGACCTTAGCAAACCCCACGCGCTCATGGATCATCAGTTGGCCGCTCAGAAACAGGTATTCGAGGGCGTGTTTAGCCGGCTTCCAATCCCACCAGCCGTTGCTCTGTCGATCTTTTTGCTGTTCAAAGTCCTTCGATTGCAGCGGTCCTTCTGCCGCGATGCGATCAAGCACCCCTTTTGTGAGACGCTGGTCGTGACGACGCTGGACGCCAAAGCCATGCATCATGGGCAGATAGTATCGGTAGTCGTCGATCGGCAGGTAGGCGGCCGCGTGGGACCAGTATTCAAACACCTGGCGATCAACGGCCTGCAGCTGGGTGAGCAGTTCCGGTGTGTAGTTGGGTATGCGGGTCTTTAAAATATGATGGTGAGCGCGGTCAACGACCGAGATTGTATCGATTTGCACGTAACCCAGGGCATCAATAGCGCGGAGCACTGCCGGTTTGCCGCGACCGAAGTGGGCACCTTTAAGCAGCCCTTGGTGACGCAGGACGGCACGGCGCGCAGCTGGTACAGAGCAGGTGGGAATCGGTTTCATGGAGGCAGCATAGCAGTTGCCTGGACCCACCGGCATGCTAAGCTGCAAATCAATCGCAACCAGACCATGGGTTGCCTATCACCAGGAGCCTTACAGTGTCGATCAAGGTACTGCTCATCGATACGTTCAATCTGATACGGCGCATCTACGAGGCCGGGCAGGCCCGTAGTGAGTCCATCGAGATGATTGTCGAGGCGAGTCGCCGGTCTCTAGAGAAGGCTTTGCGCCAGCACCAACCAAGCCATGCAATCTCAGTGGTGGACAGTCACGAAACTACCTGGCGCCATAGCCGCTATCCCGGTTACAAAGCGGGTCGAGCGCCGACGCCAGAGATGCTCATGGCACATCTGGATGATTTTAAGTCGGTCTTTGCGAGTCTTGGGGTGGCTAGTCTGGAGCAACCACATCTGGAGGCCGACGATGTGATTGGGACGCTAGCCCAGGGTATCGCTGGCAGTGGCGGGCAGGTGGTGATTCTGTCCACTGACAAGGGTTTTTTGCCGCTGCTGAGCGATCAGGTACAGGTCTATCATCACTTTGAGCAATGCTTTGTTTCACCGGCAGACGTACAAGCCAGGTTTGCGCTGCGCATTGACCAGCTGGCAGATTTTTGGGCGTTGGCGGGTGATCCTACCAACAGTATCAAAGGGGTGCCGAGGGTCGGGAAGAAGACCGCGATTGCATTGTTGCGCACCTATGATTCACTCGCTGCCATACTGGCGGCGGAGGCCAGTGATCCTTTGGTTGCCAGGGTTCAGGCCGACGCTGAGTCAGCCCGGTGTTGCCGAGAGTTAACCAGCCTGAAAACTGATTTAGCGCTGGGTGTTAACCTCAAAAGTTATCGACTCTAGGCACCTGGTCGCCGGCCTTCAAGCGGCAAAAGTGTGCTCGCAGGCCCTGTTTTCCGCCTCAGGAAGGTTGTTTTTGTCGGGATAGACGTGGGTCAAGACAATCTAAAGTGGTAGACTGCGGCTTTTACGTTAGACGGAAAATGCCGTGACCGACCCCATCCATTGTTTTAAAGCCTACGACCTGCGTGGGCGTGTTCCAGACCAACTGAACGAGTCTATCGCCTATCGCGTCGGTCGTGCCTATGCAGCGTTTCTGCAGCCCAAGCGGGTTGTGGTGGGCCACGACATACGTCTGTCTAGCCCGTCTCTATGTGATGCGCTGATTGAAGGTTTGCTGGACAGTGGCGTGGATGTCTTCCATATCGGTGAATGTGGCACTGAGGAAATCTACTTTGCCACCTCCCATTTTGAGATGGACGGCGGTATCGTTGTGACCGCCAGCCATAACCCCAAAGACTATAATGGTATGAAGCTGGTGCGGGAGGATTCGAAACCCATTAGTGGTGACACTGGTCTGTTTGAGATTCAACGCTTGGCTGAGGAGAATGCCTTTCCCGCGAGTACGCGAATTGGCAAGCTGACGCGACTTGAACATCGTGCAGCCTATAAAGACAAACTCCTTGCCTACGTCGACAATGAGACGATAAAGCCCCTTAAAATTGTTGTTAACAGTGGTAATGGCGGTGCCGGCGCGGTGATTGATTTATTAGAGGCAGCGCTGCCATTTACGTTCATCAAGCTGCAGCATGTTGCTGACGGGCACTTCCCCAACGGTGTGCCAAACCCGCTGTTGGAAGCTAATCGTCAACCCACGATTGATGCCATCTTAGCGCATGGTGCAGATCTGGGTATCGCTTGGGACGGTGACTTTGATCGTTGTTTTTTCTTTGATGCCAGTGGGCGTTTTATTGAGGGTTACTACATCGTTGGCTTGCTTGCTGAAGCGTTTCTGCAACAACAACCCGGTAGCAAGATCGTGCACGACCCACGGTTGACCTGGAATACGATTGATATCGTCAACCACGGCGGTGGTACACCCATACTCAGCAAGACCGGTCATGCCTTTATCAAAGAGCGGATGCGACTTGAGAATGCGGTTTACGGTGGCGAGATGAGCGCCCATCATTATTTTCGGGATTTTGCCTACTGTGACAGTGGCATGGTGCCTTGGCTATTGGTGGTGGGCTTGATGTCGAGTCGGGGTAAGAGCCTCGCGGCCATGGTGGATGAGCGCATGTTGGCGTTCCCCGCTAGTGGTGAAATCAATCGCCGCATCGATGATGCTGCCGCGGTGTTAGCAACCCTCGAGGCGCACTATGGCGCCGACGCAATCGCCACCGATCACACCGATGGGCTGAGTATGGAATTTGCTCAATGGCGGTTTAATGTGCGTATGTCGAATACTGAGCCGGTGGTTCGATTGAACGTAGAATCGCGAGGCGATACGGACTTGATGCAGACCAAAACCGCAGAACTTCTGGCGTTGATGGGAGGCGAGGCGCTGTGACTCAAGTTGTTGCGAATCAGATATCTCTAGAATACGAGGCTCGCGGCGATCAACAGCAGCCCACTGTGATATTGATGCGGGGTTTGGGTACACAACTGATCGATTGGCCAGAGGTTTTGCTGGACGGGTTGGTAGAGCAGGGCTTTTATGTTGTTGTTTTCGATAATCGCGACGTGGGCTTGTCTGAGTCTTTTACTCAGGCGGGATTGCCTGACCTGTCTGCCATCGTTCGAGGCGATAGAGGGACGCTGGCCTATGATCTGCAGGATATGGCGAATGATGTCATCGGACTAATGGATGCGCTTGGCATTCAGCGCGCGCATGTTATGGGGATTTCTATGGGCGGTATGATCGCCCAAGTACTTGCGGCCACCCATGGAGCACGCTTGCTATCCATGATATCCATGATGTCATCAAGCAGTCGCCGAGGCTTGCCAGGCGCGACGCCGGCGGCCCAGGCGTCCTTGACCGCCAGCCCTGATCCGGCGCGCGGTAAGGCGGCGGCGATTGCGCTGACAGCGGAAGGCCTGCTGATTTGTGGTAGTCCAGCCTACCCCGAGACCCTTGAAGAACGTTTGGCAATCGCTCAAAAAAGATTCGATCGAAATCACAACCCGGCTGGCGTTGCGCGTCAAATGGCGGCGGTGATGGCGACCGGTGATCGCACGGGACTGCTTGAGCAGATAACAATACCCGTGTTGGTGATTCATGGCGCAGACGACCCGTTAATACCCCTTGCCGCAGGTGAAGACACGGCAAAGCATATTGCCGGTTGTCAGCTCAACGTCATCGCAGGTCTAGGGCATAATATACCAGCCGGTGTCGTGCCGATCCTGCTGGCCACGATGGTAGATTTTTATCGGAGCATCACATGAGTTGGTTGGGGAAAGTCCTAGGTGGTGGTATTGGGTTTGTGCTTGGCGGTCCATTGGGTGGCGTCATGGGTGCGGTCATGGGGCATCAATTCGATTCGAAGGCCCAAGGTCGAGGCTTGATGAGTTCTATTGAAAATAAGCAAAGTATCTATTTTGCTGCCACCTTTTCGATGCTGGGTAAGCTTGCGAAAGCCGACGGCTTTGTGTCTCAAGCCGAAGTGGATGTTATCGATCGAGTGATGCGCGAGAATCTGCGCCTTGATGCGCAGGCGCGAAAGCTGGCGATTCAAATATTTAACGCTGCCAAGGATTCAGAGGCGACCTTCGAGAGCTTTGCTCAGCAATTTCAGCAAGAGTTTGGCTCGGTCCGAGTGGTCAAGGAGTCGCTGGTTGATCTGCTGTTGTTGGTGGCCTATGCCGATGGCACCTTGCATGCAGCGGAAGAAAAATTGTTGCTGCAGGCTGTTCGAATTTTTCAGCTGGAAAACCACTACGAACAGATCAAGAGCCGCTTTACTGGCTCGAATAACGATCTGAGTCGGTGCTTCCAGATCTTGGGCTGTAAACCCACTGACGAGTTGAAAGCGATTAAAGCGAATTACCGAAAATTAGCCATGGAGTATCATCCGGACCGGGTTTTGGCGAATGGTATGTCACCTGAGCTGGCATCGGTGGCTGAGGAAAAGTTCAAGGAAATTCAGAATGCTTTCGATGTAATCGAAAAGCACAAGCGGCTGGCGAGTTGAGCCGCTGCGGCGGCTTAATTGGTCGGTCTGTTGAGGGTAGATTTGATGATCTGCCAGGTCAGCCAGATAAACACCAACGGCAGCAGCAGGCTTTGTAACAGCAGGATGACGAGCAAGCGGATAATAGCGGTTGCGGCAATGTCAGTCAGGCTTTGCTGTTCGTCACTGCCGATAAGCGCTTGAGCCGCTTGCCAGGTGCCACCGAAAAATCCGTTGGCATTAATCGACTGCATATAGCTGTTGCGCAGATCGTGCAAATGATCTTTGACCAGATTCAGAGAGGCCAAAGCTTGCTGTTGTTCCGTGTCAAAATAGAGCTTGTCGAGTCCCCAGCTCAAACCGACTTGCAAGACAAAAACGAATCGGACTAACATCAGCAGGAGCAGCAAGCGTAGTAGCCAGGCAGGTAATGGGCTGCGCCATAGATAAGCAGTTAGAGCGCCAATCACAGCGCAGCTAGTCAGCACCTTGGCGGCGACGCTGCCGGCGGCAACTAACACAACCTGTTGTAACCCAAGGGCCGCGAGTCCATAGAGTACAAACCCTGAAAACCGCTCGATCAAGTCATTTAAGGGGTCGAGTGCCTCACCGGGTTGCAGCGCGACGCCTGCACCGAAGTTGAGACTGACTTCTATGGAGGCAATCACTGAAATGATCGCGTTAATCGTTCTGGCGCTGGCGTAGACCAGTAAATGACTGCTTAGTGCGTCACTCAGATACTGGTTCGCCGCGGCGTCAATATTGGGTATCCAAGTCAAGGTGAGCAACAGCAGCGCGCCAGTGACGGCGAAGAGTACCGCGACTCGTCCTGGTTTTTGACTGCGTTGGTGAATCATGGCTGGCATGGTTCAGCGGGTACCGGGTGCCCAAATGACCTTCTCGTCAACGTCATTGATGTCGCTCAAGCCACTGAACGCCATCGTCAGATCCAGTTCTTGTTCAATGATTTGCAAACAGCGAGTGACTCCGGCTTCACCCATGGCACCCAATCCATAAAGGAATGCTCGGCCAATCAGGGTGCCTTTAGCGCCGAGGGCGATGGCTTTGAAGACATCCTGACCGCTACGAATACCACCGTCCATCCATATCTCAATCGCGTCGCCGACCGCAGCAACGATGCCTGGCAGGGCATCGATGGCTGCGGGTGCGCCGTCGAGTTGTCGACCGCCATGGTTGGAGACAATCAACGCATCGGCGCCACTTTTAACGGCCATATAAGCATCTTCGGGATCCATAACGCCCTTTAGAATCAGCTTGCCGCCCCATTGCTCTTTGACCCATGCGACGTCTTCCCAGCTCAAGCTGGGGTCGAATTGGCTCGTCGTCCATTGACTCAGACTCCCCATGTTGTCGACGCCGGATACATGGCCAACGATATTGCCGAAATTGTGCCTTCGAGTCCGCAGCATCCCCATGGCCCAGCGAGGTTTGGTTGCTATATTCGCGATATTTTTCAAGGTCATCTTGGGGGGTGTGGAAAGTCCATTTTTTATGTCTTTATGTCTTTGTCCCATGATTTGCAGGTCTAGGGTAAGTACTAGGGCGGAGCACTGGGCGGCCTTCGCCCGCTGGATCAGTCGAGTGATATAGTCTCGGTCGCGCATCACATAGAGCTGAAACCAGAAGGGCTGAGTGGCTTGGTCCGCGACATCTTCGATGGAGCAGATACTCATGGTCGACAGGCAGAAGGGTACACCAAACTTCTCAGCAGCTCGAGCAGCCAAGATTTCACCGTCGGCGTGTTGCATCCCGGTCAAGCCTGTGGGGGCTAAAGCCACTGGCATAGTGACCGCCTGCCCAGCCATGGTGCTGGCGAGAGAACGGTTGGCGATGTTGACCAGGACTTTTTGTCTGAGTTTGATTCGAGCGAAAGCATCGACGTTGTCGCGGAGTGTGGACTCGGTCCATGAACCAGACTCTGCGTAATCGTAAAACATTCGAGGAACGCGTTTTTCGTATAAAACCCGGAGATCTTCAATACAAGTGACAGTGGTCATGGGCCCTTCGATAGACATGGCAGATAATCGATTCTAGCCTGATTTTCCTAGAATAGTGCATGTCAGGCCGGACAATCTTTTCTATAGGCCGACGAGCTTCCATTTTAACGCTGGGTGCTCGATCTTTCGGTTGCTGAGTTGGCATAGGCCGACTCTTGAATCGATTAGGTTTGACCCAACAATTTGGTTTTAGCCCCTATCGAGTGCGCCCCCTATGAGCGAAGAGAACAAAGAGCAAGTTGAATTTATTCCTCGGAATAAAAAGCCGGAATATCTACTGGCGCGCCCCGACGAGGTACTGCCTGACACGCTACAACTTATTCCACTGACATCAGAGCCTTACTTTCCGGTATTGGTTCAACCGATTGTGGTTGAAGGCGAGCCCTGGGGTGATGGCATAAAGCGTGTCGCAGAAACCGCACACAAACTCATTGCCATGAGCTATGCGCCCATTGTCGACGGCAGTGGTGTCCCACGACCGGAAGATGTTCGCGAGATTGGTTGTGTCGCGCGTATTCATCGACTGCAGGAGGTCAAAGGTAAGCTGCAGTTTATTGCTCAGGGAGTACGGCGTTTTCGGATCAAGGAATGGATTCGAAAAATACCGCCATTCATTGTTCGGGTCGAATATTTGGAATCACCAGTGGTGGCCGATGAGAGTCAATTGCGCGCCTATGCGATGGCGCTGATCGACATCATCAAGGAATTAATGACCCTCAATCCGCTGTACAACGAAGAGCTCAAGCAATATCTGAATTATTTTAACCCTAACGAGCCAGGCCCGCTGGCTGACTTCGCGGCTGCGATTACCTCTGCCTCCGCGGAAGATATGCAGGATATATTGGAGACCTTGCCGCTACTGGAGCGCATGGAAAAAGTGCTGCTATTACTGCGCAAGGAACTTGAAATAGCCCGGCTGCAGGCGAAGATCACCATGCAGGTCAACGAGCAGGTTAGCGAACAACAGAAAACATTCTTTCTGCGCCAACAGCTCAAGGTGATTCAGAAGGAGCTGGGGATTACCAAAGATGACCGGCAAGCCGATGCCGATAAGTTTATTGAGCGGTTGCAGGTACTGGGGGTGCCAGCTCATGTTCAGGCTCGTGCCGACGAGGAGATTGAAAAGCTTCGCGTGTTGGAAACGGCTTCTGCCGAGTATGCCGTGACTCGTAATTATCTGGATTGGCTAACTTCTGTACCCTGGGGGGTGACGAGTCATGACCAACTGGATTTGAAACAGGCGAGGCGTACCCTCGATCAGGATCATGACGGTCTTGAAGATATTAAACAGCGCATTATCGAATTCCTTGCCGTCGGCGCCTATCGCGGTGAGATGGCAGGTTCGATTCTGTTGTTGGTTGGTCCGCCAGGCGTGGGTAAAACGTCAATTGGTAAATCCATCGCCAATGCGCTGGGTCGAAAGTTCTATCGGTTTAGTTTGGGTGGCATGCGTGATGAAGCGGAAATTAAAGGCCACCGCCGAACTTATATTGGAGCGATGCCAGGCAAGTTGATCCAATCGCTAAAGGAAGTCGCGGTCTCAAATCCAGTCATCATGCTGGATGAAATCGACAAGATCGGCGCGTCATTTCAGGGTGATCCAGCCTCGGCCCTGTTGGAAGTGCTTGACCCGGAGCAGAACGCCGAGTTTCTTGATCACTATCTCGATCTGCGAGTTGACCTGTCAAAAGTCCTGTTTATCTGTACGGCCAACCAGCTCGACACAATTCCTGGGCCGCTGTTAGATCGCATGGAAATTATTCGGCTCGCCGGCTATCTCACCGCTGAAAAGGTCGTGATTGCCAAGCACCATTTGTGGAAACGCCTATTGCAGAAGGCGGGTGTGCCAGCCGCTAAGCTCAGCATCTCTGACGCCGCTATCAGAGCCGTGGCGGATGGCTATGCGCGCGAGGCGGGCGTCAGAGGGTTGGATAAACAATTGGGCCGTATCGTACGCAAATCCATTGTCGAGTTGCTAGACGACGCCAAGTCAGTCATTCGTATCGGGGTCAAGGATGTGGAGCGTTATCTCGGGGCCCCTTATTTTCATCGGCAACGCCCGCAGCGTGGCTTGGGTGTGATTAATGGCTTGGCTTGGACGGCCATGGGTGGGACGACGCTGGCGATTGAAGCTGCCCTTATCCACACCAAAAACAGAGGTTTCAAACTGACGGGGCAATTGGGTGAGGTGATGCAGGAATCGGCTCAGATTGCCTACAGTTTTGTGGTAAGTCGGTTAGAGAAGCTGGGCGCGAGCCCGGATTTTTTCGACGAGGCCTTTGTTCATCTGCACGTGCCTGAGGGCGCGACTCCCAAAGATGGACCCAGTGCTGGGGTAACCATGGCCACTGCGCTGTTGTCGCTGGCGACCAACAAAAAGATCAATCGTGACCTGGCTATGACCGGCGAATTGACCCTGACGGGTAGAGTATTGCCTGTCGGCGGTATTCGAGAGAAGGTGATAGCTGCCAGGCGCGCGAGCCTCAAAGAGCTGATTTTACCGGCTGCCAACGCGCGAGATTACCATGAGATTCCAGACTATCTGACGAAGGGTCTGACAGTCCACTTTGTTGAGACCTATGAGGAGGTCGCCGAGATCTGCTTTTAGTTTGGCTGGGGCTTTTAGCGTGCGGCCAGTCTGCTAGACTGGCCGGATGAAACCCACACCTCCCATGCTTGAACTCCATTTTCCGATCCTGAGCGAGGATCAAATGCGCCAGCGGTCTCGAGATTTTCTTGAGGCCGCAAAGGGACGCAGGAGTATTCGGCAATTTTCCAATCGGCCGGTGCCCCGTGAAATTATTGAGCAGTGTTTGCTGGCAGCCGGCACTGCGCCGAGCGGCGCTAATACTCAACCCTGGTATTTTGCTGTGGTCGAGAGTCCGGATATTAAACGCCAGATTCGTGCGGCTGCTGAAAAGGAAGAGCAGGCGTTTTATGCGCACAAAGCACCTCAAGACTGGCTGGACGCGCTCGCGCCCCTGGGTACGAATGCGGACAAGCCGTTTCTGGAGACGGCGCCGTATCTGATCGCGGTGTTTCAACAACGTTATGGTGAGGCCGTCGACGGTAGTCGTGTTAAACACTATTACGCCCCTGAGTCAGTGGGTATTGCCACGGGTATTCTGGTGACGGCATTACACCACGCGGGACTGGCATGTCTGACACACACGCCGAGTCCGATGGGTTTCTTAAATCAGATATTGGGTCGGCCGAAAGCTGAGCGACCGTTTGTTCTGTTAGTGGTGGGGTTTCCAGCGATCGATGCGAAGGTGCCGGATATTCAGAAGAAAAACCTGGCAGAGATCGCCAGCTTTTTTTAGCTAGCCATTAGCCTTGGGTCATTAGCCTTGAGTCATTAGCCTCCGGTCATTAACCTCCGGTCATTAGCTTTTGGGCATTGGCGCCTAGCAAGCCGCAGGCGCCGTTTCAGCCCTATCCTTAGACGCAAGTTGATCAGGCACAGTTGATCAGGCACAGTTGATCAGACATGGTCGATCAGACATGGTCGATCAGACATGGTCGATCAGACATGGTTGATCAGATGGCCTGCTGTTTGGGCGTCTCCGCGGCCATGCGTTTCTCCAGCGAGATCAAATCCAGCAGGATATTGCCGCTCTCTATCAGGTGGGCATCGGGTGAGGCGTCAGCTCTCAAAGGTGGTAAAGAATCATCACTCACCTCTTCGCCATTGATGTCAATCAGTGCTGGGGCAGCGGTAGGCTCTTGCGGACCCGGCGTGTCGAGGCTCGTAGCGCCGTCAACGCTGATCGTGATCACGTCAGTAGTGGGCACTGAGGCCAACTCGGGTTCATCTCGCTTCGGGTTTAATTCGTCGAGGGATGCAATGGGTTCGAGATCTTGGCGTTTGCGTTTGGTGTTTTCCAGGGTCAGCCAAAAGTCGTCGCTATCGATTTTTTCCTGTTGGCGTGTGACGAGGTTAAGGGAAATCAGCTCCTGCTTGCTTCTCGCTTGGCGATACGCCGCGGCGTCGCGCATATAGATAAACTCGGGATCGCTTGCTGAGCGGGAGTCATGCAGGCCGATCAATTCTTGCTTGAGTTGTGAAACATGACTCTTCATTTGATAACTGGTGGCCCGAATTTTGTCCCAGGGAAGCGGGCTTTCCAGCGTGCTTTCGCCAATGGACTCAGGGTCATAGTCAAGGGGGAAGTCAATGTCTGGCAGGACGCCCTTGTGTTGCGTGCTCTCCCCAGTGATTCGATAGAATTTTGCGGCGGTCAGTTTCAGCTGGCCTTGGTTTAACGGCAGCAGCGTTTGGACTGTGCCTTTGCCAAAGGTCTGATTGCCAATGATCAAGCCGCGATCATAATCCTGGATTGCACCGGCAAATATTTCAGAGGCCGAAGCGCTCAGACGATTTACCACCACCGCGAGCGGTCCGTCATAGGCCGTCTTAATGTCCCGATCGTTAAGAATGTCCACTCGACCATTATTATTTCTGACCAGCACGGTAGGGCCTTGATCGATAAACAAACCAGTTAGGGTGCGGGCTTCCTGTAGTGAGCCGCCGCCGTTGTCGCGAAGATCGATAATGATCCCCTCAACACCATCGGCGATTAGTTTAACTAACAATTCTTGGACGTCTCGAGTGGTGCTCTTGAAGTCTTTGTTGCCTTCCTGCAACGCCTGAAAGTCAATATAGAACGTCGGAATGTCGATCACGCCGATTTTATGCGTGTGACCAAACTGTTCGACTTCAATAATTTCCGATTTAGCTTCTTGCTCTTCGAGTTTGACCGTGTTTCGAACAATCTGCACGAGCTTGGATGTACTGTCCTTAGCATTTGCCGGTATGACCTCGAGTTGAACTATCGTGGCCTTCTTGCCACGGATTAGCTCGACCACCTCATCCAATCGCCAGCCGATCACGTCGACCATCTCGCCATCAATTCCCTGACCGACGGCGACGATCTTATCATCGGGGTAGATTTGGCGAGATTTCTCTGCCGGGCCGGCGGGCACGAGGCTGACGATCTTGGTGTATTCGTCTTCACGTTGCAGCACGGCACCGATGCCTTCCAGGGACAGGCTCATATTGATATTGAAGTTCTCAGAAGTGCGCGGTGAAAAGTACTGGGTATGCGGATCGTAGGACCGCGTGAATGAGTTCATATACAGCTGGTAAACATCTTCGCTGTTCGTTTGTAAGGTTCGCGACAAACGATTTTTGTAACGTTTAGTGAGCACTTCCTGGGTTTTTTCCACCTCTTTATCTGCGAGTTTGAGGTTCAAAACAGCCAGTTTGACCCGTTTGCGCCAGAGTTCATCCAGTTCGCTGTTGGTGGTTGCCCAAGGTGCGTCCTTACGATCCAGTTCCAGTGACTCGTTCAGAGTGAAGTCGAATTGGTCGACGCCTTGCTCGAGGGTTGCAATCACTTGCTCAAAGCGTTCTGCGACCCGTTGGTGGTAGCGATTAAAGATAAAATATGCCGGAGACACATCGCCGGCGCGCAATGTATCGTCAAGCTGTAAGCGTAAGTGGTTGAAGTCGGCGATGTCACTGGCGAGAAAATAGCTTTTGCTGGAATCCAGATCTTCTAGATAGCCGTCGTAGATTTTTGCTGACAGCGCATCATCTAAGGCAGTGCTGACGTAATGTCGACTAGCGAGGGCATCGACAATATTTTTGGTTGTCTCTTTGTGGATTGGCATCGCCGCGAGCGTGGTCAGGGTGTCGTTCAATACCTCGGTCTTGGCTGGGACCAAGGCAAAACTCATGGGCGCGGCGAGCGAAAGCATCAGGGCCGAGGTCAATATAGCGTTTCGAAATATAGTCATAGAAGTCGTTAGTCAGTTCCTGGTGAGTGCACTGCTGTCAAGCGCGGGTTTTATTGGAAGCTTTCTGTCAGCAGTCCGTGATTGATGGATTAGTCTAGCGTTAACGGCATAAAGTTCCCCGTTAGCAGTGTAGTGGTGATTTGGGTGATGGATCAAGAAATTAAGTCACTGTTGGCGCGGTTACGATGATAATTTGTCCTGAGTCGGATTGGTTGATTTGGCAGCGCTAAATCATGGTTGGTGTATTCAGCGGGTGATGGCTTTATTGTCAGCCTGATTGTGGCATAATGGCCATTCACAAATTCCCATCGAACCTTGAGTAGGGCAGATATGATAAAAAAGATATTAATCAATACTATGGCGCTTATACCTTTAGTCGTATCTAACCCTTCTTGGGCAGCAGATATGGCTCCTGATGCCGTCGTTGAGTCGAGTGCAGTGATGAGTGCTGAGGCTGCAGAAGGCCTACGCAAGGATCTAAGTTACTTTTTTGGTTTTTCCTTTGGCAATATGCTCAAAGAAGGTGGCAATGTCGATGTTGATCTGACGACTCTGAGTCAGGGAATGAGCGATTCTCTCGAAGACAAGGTCCCGAATCTGAACGAACTCCAGCAACAAGCAGTGATTACGGCGATTCGCGCCCAGCAGGAGGCCATCCAGGCCAATCGCGCAGCAGCTCAAGTTGAGATGGCGAACCAAGCAAGCGTGATGGCTACCGAGTATCTTAAGGAAAATGGCGCCAAGCCAGGGGTGACGACCACCGCCTCAGGTCTGCAGTACGAACATTTAGTCGTTGGTGACGGTGCTTCGCCAACGGGCAATAACACGGTTAAGGTTGACTACGAAGGGCGCCTGGTCAGCGGGCAAATCTTTGACAGCTCTATCGAACGCGGTACTCCTGCAGAGTTTGGGCTTAATCAAGTCATTGCTGGTTGGACTGAGGGTTTACAGTTGATGAAAGTCGGTGGCAAGACGCGATTCACGATCCCTGCAGACCTGGCTTATGGTCCCGGCGGAACGCGTGGCATCCCACCTAATTCTGCGTTGATATTTGAAGTGGAACTGCTGGACGTTAAATAATAACTGACAGCAACTGCAGTAAACTGGCCAGGTCACCTCGGGGTGAACCTGGCCAGTGTCGTTTTGAAGTTACGGTTTTATGATCAAGGCCCTTAAATGATGGGTAAGCGCGGTGCTTCAATTAAGGGCCTTTGGATCAGGTTTGCTGGAAGGCGACTTGAAGTTCTCTGGCGGCCATTGTCAGTGCGTTCCGGCCGTCGGCCAGGGCATCCTGCATATGAAAGAAACCGTGGATCATACCGTCATAACGAGTGATCGTCGTTGTCACACCGGCAGCCTTCAACCGCGCTGCGTAGGCTTCGCCTTCATCGCGCAAAGGGTCATACTCGGCGGTAATGACCGTTGCTGAAGGCACGCCAGTCAGGTCGCTGGCTAAGATCGGCGCCATCATGGGGTTATCACGTGGCTGGTCGCCAATATACTGGTCCCAAAACCACCCCATCAGCGCGGCAGAAAGGCTGTAGCCTTCGCGGTTTTCTGTATAGGAGGGCGTGTTTTGCGCCGTGTCGGTGACGGGGTAAACCAGTAGTTGATGCGCGAGGCTGGGTGCGCCCAAAGCCTTGGCTTTGAGGCAGACCGTAGCGGCGAGATTACCGCCGGCGCTGTCGCCCCCGACGGCAATTCGAGTGGCATCGATGCCGAGTTCCGCCGCGTGGTCAACGACCCAGCAGGTCGCCGCAAAGCTGTCATCCAGTGCCGCTGGAAAGGGGTGCTCAGGCGCTAGGCGATAATCGACCGCGATGACCACGCAGCCCGCTTGCTGCGCCAGGTGGCGGCACACGTTATCGTGGGTCTCCAGGTCACCGATGACCCAACCACCGCCATGAAAGTAAACCAGTGCAGGTAATTGGCTGTCCAGCGTCGGCCGATAGATTCGAAGGCGAATACCGTTCGCAACGGTGTCGCTGACCTCGGCTAAAGCTACCAGGGTATTGGCGGCATTCATCATTCTGTAAAGCTCTCGTCCGCCCGCCGGCGGCAAGTCTTCAATGGCTGGGCCACCAGCTTCTGCCATCTGGGCGAGCATCGAGGCAACAATTGGATCTAATGGCATGTATAATCTCCTGGGTTGGCTGCTACTCGTTGCCGACTAGCGAATGATATGTGTCGTGACAGTGAGTGTATGTCAGGACTAACCAAAATAACAAATGAGCGTCATTGAATTTGAAAATCATAAGCGATCCATTATTCATTCGCGTCTTGTCTGGCTGTTTCTTTGCCGTCGCCTTCGTCTGGGTCGCCGTCAGATTTTTTGACGTTGATATGGCCGTGATCTGGGTGTTTTTGATACTGTCCGTGCTGTTAGTCGGCTTGCTGATTATCGTCGCCTTCCTCTTTTCCTTGATATTTCGCTTATTCCGCAGGCGGTCGGGGGGGTTGTTGGATTCAATCGATTCTACTGGCCACTCATCCTTGAGCGAGTCTGCGCAGAGCAGTCTAGCTGAGACGCCGAGCGCCGATGATCAAGCGCCACCGCAGAATAAATCCTAACCTGCGAGTGAGCGAGCCAAGCTTGCGATCATAAAGCGCGACCGACGTATTGAATCGCAGGTGCTTGCTGGCGATGACTGGTGCCCAGCGTTGCTAGTGCAAGACGTAAAGGAAGCGGTTAGGTCGGGGCAGGTAGTAGTCGTCATAGTTCAGTGAAAATGCCACCGTGTGCGCTCTGCCTGTGATGCTGTTGCGGTCGATTAGGCCGATTCGGCGTGAATCGCGACTGTTGTCGCGGTTGTCACCGAGCATGAGGTACTTGTCGGCTGGTATCTCCATCGGCCCGAAGCTGTTGTAGTCGTTGGGTGGGGCGGGTCTTAGCATGACGGCGTGTCGCGTATTATCGATGGCTTCGAAAAAGAACGCGTGATCCCGGCGCTGCCAAATATCAAGTTGGGCGACGATACTATCGTCCAGGCGCGTGTAATGCGCAGATTCATCGTTAATGTATAGTTGATTGTTCCGCATGCTGACCACATCGCCAGGAACACCAATGACGCGCTTTATGAGCAGCTTTTCGGCGTCGGGCGAGTAGAATGTCACGATCTCGCCACGTTCCGGATCGCCCCACTCGCCCAGGTGCCAGGTGGTGAAGGGCACCTTCAGGTCATAGGCGAGTTTGTTAATCACAACGCGATCACCCTCTAAAATAGTGGGCTTCATGGAACCTGAGGGGACTTGATTCCAATCGGCAATGGCCGATCGAAACAGGACCATGACAATGAGGAAAATGACCAAAGTGCGCCATTCAAGCCAAAATTGCCTGATTTTGCTGACTGTTGCAGGTCTGGCTGAAGGTGCGGGTGTCGACATGCTAATGAAGCGGGTCTGAGCGTTGGCCTTCACTTTGACTGAATCAGACTGCGAAATAAAGGCCTGATTCCTCAGTCAAGCGGGTGCCCAGGGATATCAACTACACCGGAGTGTCAGGTTGCAGACCGTAGGCGCGCTGGATAGCCGCGGTCTTGGATGATAGCTTTTAACTCGTTAATATGGGTTTGATCACGGGTTTCAACGGTAATAGAGACGGCTATCTGACCGATAACTGCGTGGCTGGCAAAGCGATGGTGGTGAACCTCGACCACATTGGCCCCTGACGCTCTGAAAATACCCAGTATCGATTCCAAGCTGCCGGGTCGGTCGTTGATAACCAGTTCGAATTCAAAGACCCGACCGTCAAAGGCCATGCCGCGATTGATGATGCGCGACAACAGGTTTACATCGATATTACCGCCGGAAAGAATCGACAAAATCTTTTTGCCGCTGCCATCCTGCAATCCCGGTAATCGATGGTTCAGTAATGCGGCGACCGTTACGGCAGCGGCACCTTCGATGACGATTTTCTCAATCTCCATGGTCAGCATGATGGCGTTAGCAATCTCGTCGCTGGTGACCGAGATCATGTCATCCACATAGCGCATGACCGTCTTCAGATTACGGGCCGACACCTTTCGAACGTTAATGCCATCGGCAATAATGGGTTGTGATGCCAATTGAACCACTTCGCCCGCTTGCCTGGATTGAAACATGCTGTTGCAGCTACTTTCTTCGACGCCGATGACCTGAATATCCGGTCTGGTTTGCTTAATGTAGGTTGCCAGCCCAGCAATCAAGCCGCCGCCGCCCACAGGCACAAGAATAGCGTCGAGGTCTTGGCAGAGATGATGGGCGAGAATTTCGACGCCCATAGTGCCCTGGCCTTCGATTACGTAGGGATCATCGAAAGGGTGCAAATATATACGATTCTCTGTTTCAACCAGTTGCTGGGAGTAGTTGAAGGCATCGTCAAAGGTTTCGCCTTCGAGAATGACGTGCGCACCCCAGTGTCGGGTCGCCCGAATTTTGACCAGTGGACTCGGTTTCGGCATAACAATCTTGGCTGAAATGCCCAGCCGTTTAGCGTGATAAGCGATCGCCTGAGCATGATTGCCCGCGCTCGCTGCAATAACCCCGCGCGCCCGTTCTGCCTGGCTCAAGGACAGCAGTTTGTTCAGTCCGCCACGGTCCTTAAACGATCCTGTCATCTGCAGGTTTTCGAGTTTGAACAGGACCTGGCACCGGGCCATATCTGAGAACGTCGCTGAATAGACCACCGGCGTGTCGACGATAAAGGGGGCCAGGTCAGCATAAGCATGGCGAATGCTGTTTGCGTCGACCTGATGACGTTCAGGATCTTGTGTGGCGAGTTCTGGTGCCATTGACCTGCAGCTTCCTTAGACCAGCGTTTTCAAATCGGTTTCCGGGTCGGCCAGCTTCACCACATCAACGGGCTTGCCGTAGAGTTGCTTGCAAACCATGAATTCACGAGGGCTATTGACCGCATCGACCGCCACGACGGCGCCGGCTTTCAAATAAAAGACCGCGAATTCGTTTTTGCTCATGTCACCTCGAATCACCTGGGTATCGCCGTCCGAGGAAAAACCGACCATCTGCAATTTCAGTTCGTATTGATCTGACCAGAACCAAGGTACCGAGGCATAAACTTTATCTTTACCGCACATGTTAGCGGTGGCCACCCGGGCCTGTTCCAGTGCATTAGGCACGGACTCGAGCCGCAGGCGACGCCCGAGTATCGGGTTGGGGTGATTAGTACAATCGCCGATGGCATAGACATCTGGCACGGAAGTCTGGCAGTGATCGTCTACCAGTATGCCGTTGTCACAGTCGATACCGGCTTCTTGCGCCAGTTCAACATTCGCGATAATTCCGATGCCGACAATCACCAGGTCGGCGTCGATGCTGCTATCACCACAGAGAACCTGTTGTACATGGCCGTCGCCGCTGAAACCACTGACCGCGGTGTTGGTGAGGATTTTCAGGCCACGACCGGTGTGTAGTTGATGATAAAAGGCGCTCATTTCGGGCGTGGTGACCCGTTGCAATATACGTTGTTCCATTTCCAGCACGGTGACATCAAGGCCATTGGTTACGGCCACTGAGGCAACCTCGAGACCTATATAACCACCGCCGACGATGACCACTTTCTTTGCAGTTTTCATGGCAGCGCTGATGCCGTCGACATCGCTGATGGTACGTAAATAATGAATGCCGGGTAGGTCGGAGCCCTGAATGCTGAGCTTGCGTGGTCGACTGCCGGTGGCGATCATCAATTTTTCATAGGCGATGGTGTCGCCGTCGGCGGTGGTGACGGTTTTGCCGCTGGTGTCGATCTTCGCCACGCGAGTATTGGTACGCAAGTCAATATTTCTGTCGACGTAGAATTTTTCAGGTCTGACAAAGACTCTTTCTAAGGGTAATTCCCCTGAGAGGTATTGCTTCGACAGCGGCGGGCGTTGATAGGGGGGGAATGCCTCGTCACCCAGGATGATAATCTCGCCTTCGTAACCTTCCTGCCGAAAACTCGCCGCAGCTTGTCCAGCCCCTTGTCCCGCTCCTACAATGACCATCGCCGACATAAATATTCCGTTAAACCTTAATTGGGGCGGTATTCTACACAAAGCGCCAGGATTACGGGTACCCTTTCATTTATGAAAATACTTTTGTTGTCACCTTATGATGCGATTAGCCACCGTTACTGGTACTCAGGTCTAGTGGCACAATTCGTTCAGCATGATTTTACCATCGTTACGTTGCCGGCCCGATATTTCAGTTGGCGCTTTCGAGGCAACAGCTTGTCGTTAGCATTTGACTCACGACTCGACGGCGACTGGGACTTGATTGTCGCGACGTCCATGACAGATTTGTCGGCCCTGGTGGGCATGCGACCAGCGCTGGCCGGCATCAGATCGCTGCTCTATTTTCATGAGAATCAATTTGCCTATCCGGAGCAGGGTGATACCCAGCATCAAGTTGAGCGACAGATGACCAGTTTGTATGCCGCGTTGGCTGCTGATCAGTTGGTGTTCAATTCCTTGTTCAATCAGTCGACGTTTCTGGCCGGGGTGCAACAATTGCTGACGCGGTTGCCAGACCATGTGCCGGCAGGCTTAGCCGACAAGCTCAGGCGAAAGGCCAGGGTTTTACCGGTACCATTATGGTCCGACAGTTTTGTCCAGGCGCCTACTCGAGGTGCAGCTCGCTTATCCATTGTCTGGAATCATCGTTGGGAGTACGACAAGGGTGTGGATGAGCTCTTGGATCTGGTTACCCTGTTGTTGGCCTCTGATCTGAACTTTGAGTTTCATCTGATTGGTCAGTCCTTTCGCCATATACCGCCAGCTTTGGTGCGCGTTCGAACGCTCCTCAGCGACGCCGGTCGTCTCGGTGCGAGCGGCTATATAGCGTCTCGTGCAGACTATATCGCGTTGCTGCACTCAGCCCATGTGGTGCTCTCAACAGCGATCCATGAGTTCCAGGGTATTGCGGTACTGGAGGCCATTGCCGCAGGGTGTCTACCGGTAGTGCCTGACGCATTGGCCTATCAAGACTTCATTCCCGTAACCTGGCGTTATGCGGACCAGGCCGGTGCCCTGGACATGTTGATGGGCATCGCAGCAGCGCGCTTCGGCGGCCAGTTGCCGGTGGCGCCGGATGTGACTTATCTTGACTGGTCACAACAGCGAGAAGCCTGGGAATCTCTACTGGCAGGCCCGTGAAATAGACTATACTGCGCGCTTTACGGTGGCGCCTGGATCAGTCGGCTGCTGCTAAGTCGAGTGTTTTTCAATGGAGCCGAGTCCATGGTGATGTTTTACCGGGTTGATTATAGTTTGTTTAACGCCGAGGGCGAGGTGGTTGACTCCTCAGAGGGCGGCTCTGCGCTCGCCTTTATTGAAGGTGATGAGACGATGATGCCTGGTCTCGAGAAAGCGGTCACTGGCCGTGCTGAAGGTGATGAATTCAAGGTGACCATTGAGCCTGGTGATGCTTATGGTTTTCCGCAACGGTCACTGATCAGAACCGTGTCCTTTGAAACGATTGAGGCGAATGTTGAAGACCTGCAGCCCGGCATGATTTTCCAGGTGGGTTCTGGTACCGAAGCCGAAGTGGTGCGCGTGGTGGAGGTGGAGGACGAAGGCATCACGATCGATGGCAACCATCCGCTGGCAGGGGTGACCTTTCATTTCGAATTAAAAATCGTCGAAGTTCGGCAGGCCAGTGCAGATGAGCTGGAATTGCTGGCGATCACCCGGGCCGATGCGGCGAAGCGTTAGGCGCGCCACGGCATCAGCCCACTGAATTCTGCGTTCTGCATTACAACCTTTGACCTCAGACGGTACCAGCCGGTCAAGCAGCTACGATCACTCGAATGGAATCTAGTCTGATATCAGCCTGATCGATAGCTTCGAGGGTTAAGCGACGAGTTTCCAGCAGGTGGCTAATCTCTTCCGGCCTGACATTATCATTTAGACCCTTTAATGCCGTGAGTCGTTTGATCTCAACGTCTAAGAGGGTTTCAGCGCGCGCTCGTGCGGACTCTCTAAGGGCTTGGCATTGCGTTCGAGCTTGACGTTTAGCCGCCTCCAGCATGCTTTTAATGCCAGCGCGCTGAGATTCTAGAATGCCTTGCAGCGCTCCGGTTGATACTGACAGTTGTTCGGCGTCGAAGTCGGTCCAGGCCAGTGTGTCACTAATGTCCGCGAAATTGGGCTCAATCACGACCCGAATCACGGCGGGAGGCAGAAAGCGGTCAGCCATTAAGTACGCTGGCGCGACGCAGTCGGCGATAAACAGGGTCTCAAGCAACAGTGTGCCTGCGGGTAACTCAGGATGCTTGACGGCGATCATGGCGCTGTTGCCATTGGTATCGGTGGCGACGATATCCATGGCTTGCTGCACCAAAGGGTGTTCCCAGGTGAGATACAAGACATCTTCACGCGCCAGGGCCGTGTCTCGGTCATAGGTAATTCGCAGGCCGTCTTCAGGCAGTTCCGGGTAATGAAAATGATCCTGAGTTTCGGCACTGACGGAGACATGTCGAACCATGGTATCCCCAGGTTTGACCAGTAACACCTGATCACCCAGGAATTCTGACTCCAGGCCGAACAGGCTGAACGAGCGCTCCATATATTTCGCCAACGACTGACCGCCGCCGTGTTGCTGGATGTCAGTGACGATAGTTGCAGAAACGCTCGGTCGATGAGAGTTCAGCTCTAACAGTCGATCGCGGCCTTGTTGCAGTAAACTCAGCCGCTCAGCGTTAAGGGCCGCAGAACGTTGCAGGAACTCATCGAAATCTGCCGTGGCAAACTCGTGGATCAGTTCATCAAAGATACTTTGGGCCACTGCATTCGGACCGCAGAAGAGGTTCAGGCCTTTAGCGTACCATTGATAGAGTCGCTCAGTGCCTGAGCCTTCAATATAGGGGATGTGGATTTTAACGTCCTGCGCCTGGCCGATGCGGTCGAGACGGCCTATCCGTTGCTCCAATTGATCCGGGCCGAGGGGTAAATCGAACAACACCAGATGACTGGCAAATTGAAAGTTTCGACCCTCGCTACCGATTTCCGAGCAGATCATCAATTGCGCGCCACGGTCCGTTTCGGCAAAGTAGTTTGCCGCCCGGTCTCTGGCTACCAGATCGAGGCCTTCGTGAAACACGGTGGTGCGAATCGGCAACAGTGTGGCCAGTCGCTGCTCAAGATCTAGGACGGTTTGTTGGTGAGCACAAATCAGCAGAAACTTGTCGTCTGGATGGCTATCGAGCAAGTTCGTTAGCCATGGAATACGCGGGTCACAGCGAGTCCAATCGGGTAGGTCGGCCTCAGGGAAGTAGCCGATGCTGGCACTGATGCCGGGTTTGAGAGTCAGTGGGTACGGTAGCGCAAGCCGTTGTGGAAAACCCTTAACGGAAGCGCGGACATTACGGAACAGTACCCGGCCGGTGCCATGGCGGTCTAATACGGCATCGATAAGCTCGGCGTCGTCGAGATCCTGGCCAGCTTCGCCGAGCAAGGCTCTGAGCGCGGTGCGAGCTTGAGTTTGTTTCGCTCCGCGGCTGTCCAGTAGAGCCGCAACCCGTTCTGCAACCTCAGTAAAGTGAGTTTCTTCGAGGAGAAACTGTTCATAGTCATAGTAGCGAGAGGGGTCTAGCAGTCGCAATCGGGCAAAGTGGCCTAGGCGTCCCAGTTGTTCTGGCGTGGCGGTGAGCAGCAACAGGCCGTTGGCAATATTTGAGATACGCTCCACGACAGTATAAGCCGGGCTTGCCTGCTCTGGGGACCATTGCAGATGATGCGCCTCGTCTACCACCACTAGATCCCAATCGGCGGCAAGGGCCTGTTCCAGACGTTTTGGATTGTCGATGAACAAATCCAGATGACAGAGCATGAGTTGCTGGGCTTCGAACGGGTTGTACAGGTTGGGCACGGCTTCGTCGGGACTCGTTGCGGGTGCGTTGTCGGCGACGATGTTCTGGCAGCGCTCCTCATCGAGCAAGGTAAAGTGTAGATTGAAGCGCCGGATCATCTCTACAAACCACTGAAAGCTCAGGGCCGGTGGCACGATGATTAAAACGCGACTGGCCCGACCGGTGATCAGTTGTTGGTGAATGATCAAACCCGCTTCAATAGTCTTGCCTAGCCCGACCTCATCTGCGAGCAGTACCCGCGGCGCAAAACGCCGGGCGACTTCATGGCCAATATACAGCTGATGCGGTATCAACGAGACCCGCGGGCCATAGAGGCCGCGAGACGGTGCTACAGCCAGATCTGCAAGGGCATGCCGCGTGTCGTAACGCAGGTTGAACCAGGCATTGTCATCCAACTGATGCGTCAGCAGTCGATCTTCGGGCTTGCTGAATCTTACATTGGGATCCAACGCGGTTTCGTGGATGGTACCAAGAGCTTGATCTTCTTCGCCACCTTGAATCGGGCCGGAATAGGTCAATAGATCGTCTTTGTCTTCGATCGAGGAGACACTGATGGTAATATCAGCGTTGCTGGTGACTAGGTCGCCGATATTGAACTTAACCCTGACGAGTGGCGCTTTCTGGCTGGCATAGGTCCGATCTTCACTGACTCGGTCGTATCTCAGACTGACGGTCCTGGTGCTGACCTCGGTGACCCGGCCCATGCCAAGTTCGGGCTCTGCGGTACTGATCCATTTTTGATCGAGTCTAAATTCATTCATGGGGTACTGTGTTCGCCTTTTAAATGTCAGGGGCAGCGTTGGCTGTGCTCACCCCGTCGTGCTGAAAAGATCGCGATCACCAAGTGATCGCGTATAAATGTTTTATGGAGAACAACAGATCATGGATAAGCAAACAAGCGAGCTTAACGCTACAGCGCCACAATCGATCGATCCGCAAACCACATTAGAACTGGAAGCCGCTGCATTTCGCACCCTGGTAGCGCATTTTGATGCCCATCCAGAGGTACAGAACATCGACTTAATGAATCTCGCCGGCTTCTGTAGAAATTGTCTCAGTAAGTGGTATAAAGCGGCGGCAGAGGATAAAGGAATTGCGCTTGATTATGAAGAGGCAAGGCGCATAGTTTACGGTATGCCCTACGCAGAATGGAAGGCGTTGCACCAAGCGCCAGCCTCAGCGGCGCAGCTTGCAGCGTTTGATGCCAATAAATCCTCTGATGCCTAATGAAAAACTGTCTTTTGGCCCCATCTTAGAGAGCCAGGCCTAACGCCGTCTTGGTCGTTCACCCTCAGTCGCTTCACCAGAGTTTATTATGTCTATAGCCAGTCTAAAAAATGTCAGTGTCCATTTCGGCACCGACACTATCCTTGATCACGTCGAATTCAATATCGCCAAAGGCGAGCGGGTTTGTCTGACAGGCCGCAACGGTAGCGGCAAGAGTACCTTGATGAGAGTGCTATGTGGTGAAGTACTGGCAGATGAAGGCAATATTTGGCGGGAAAAAGCCTTAAGTTTTTCAACGCTTGAGCAGGACCTGCCGGCCGGTGATGATACAACGATTTTCGCCGCGGTGGCCTCTGCCTTCAGTGAGGCTGGTGAGCTTCTTACGGAATATGCCCAAATATCGCTGGGTACCTTTGACGATAATACCCTAGAGCGGATGGCTCAGTTGCAAACCCAGATCGAAGCTATTGATGGCTGGGTACTGCACCATCGAGTCGAGTCAGTACTGCAGCGCATGAAACTCCCGCCAGATGAAAAATTGATTAACCTCTCTGGTGGTTGGTTGAAACGGGTGGCTATTGCCAAGTCGTTGGTAACCGAGCCAGACGTCTGGTTGCTGGATGAGCCGACTAACCATCTGGACATTCCAACCATAGAATGGCTGCAGGAAGTGATGCTGGAGTTTCAAGGCACTATCGTATTTGTAACTCACGACCGGGAGCTAATGCAATCAGTTGCGACGGCCATTGTTGAGGTTGATCGAGGACAACTGGTGCGCTGGGACTGTGACTACAAAACCTTTCTCGAGCGTCGAGAGCACGAGCGTGAAGTCGAACAGGTTCATAATAAAAAGTTTGATATCAATTTGAAGAAGGAAGAGGCTTGGATTCGAGAGGGAATCAAGGCCAGACGAACTCGCAATGAAGGTCGGGTCAGGGCGCTGGAGCAACTACGTCTCGATCGACAAAAAAGACGGACTCAAGGGACCTTGAAGCTCGCTGTAGACAGTGGGTCGGCGTCGGGGAAAATTGTTAAAGAATTGGTCAATGTCTCTAAGTCATATGATGGCAAGCCCATTATTACGGATCTTGACCTGGTCATCCAACGTGGTGACAGAATCGGCTTGTTGGGTCCGAATGGCTCTGGCAAATCAACCTTGATTAAGATTTTGCTTGAAGGCCTGGCGATCGATGCGGGTGAAGTGGTCTCTGGTACAAAACTCGCCCCCGCGTATTTTGATCAGGTTCGTGGTCAATTGAACCCGGAGCAGAGCGTTAAGGATTATATAGCTCAGGGTCGTGAATACATTTCCATCAATGAGCGAGACGTGCATGTGGTCAGCTATTTGGCCAACTTTATGTTTAACCCTGAGCAGGCGCGGGCCCCGATCAGAACCTTGTCCGGTGGTGAGCAGAACCGTTTACTGTTGGCTCGGCTGTTTTCCTTGCCAACCAATCTATTGGTGCTTGACGAGCCAACCAATGACCTGGATGTTGAAAGTCTCGAGTTGCTTGAAGAGTTGCTGCTGGACTACACCGGGACTGTGTTGATCGTATCTCACGATCGGTCATTTCTCGACAATGTCATCTCAAGCTTGTTGGTCTTTGAAGGCGCGGGCAAAGTGACTGAATATGTGGGTGGTTACAATGACTGGCTGCTAGGCGGCGGTAGCTTCGCGGCGTTGGCGAATGCGGCAGATAAGGTCAACCCGACGGCTAAAGTGGTAGTAGAGGACTCGTCGATGAGTTTTGACGAGCGCAAGAAAGCCAAGGCCGCGCTGAAAAAACTGGAGCGCGAGCTCGCGCAGATCCCGGGTAGGATCGATGAGCTCGAGCTCGAGATGGCAAGCCTACAGGCAAAGATCGCGGCGCCAACCTTCTTTCAAGCAACCGCTGCGGACCAAGAGTTACTGTACGCCGGTGTCGCCAAGAAAGAGGCCGAAATGGACAGTTTAATGGCCCGTTGGGAAGCGCTGGAGCAGAGCTAGGCGGCTTATAAGCCAAAGGCTTCACGCAGCAGGTAGCCCGTCAAGAACGCCAGACCAGCAGCGGTGCCGCCAGTGATGAGAGTCCCTAGCCCAGAGCGTAACAGCGGTTTATTGATTACTCGACTTTTGGCCATACCAATACTGAAGAATACTGCCGCGGCCAGCAGGGTGCTGGCGAAGAATTGCGTGGTGAGGGCCAGCGCGAAGAAGAAGGGTGCCAGCGGCACCAGCCCCGCCAAGAGAAAGCTGATAAAGGTGATCACGGCCGACTTGATCGGCGAGCGTAATTGGTCGGCCATACCATGCTCTTCTTGAAGCATGGTTTTTACCCAAAGATCAGGGTCATTGGTAACGGTGTCGACAATGCCTTTGAGTGTCTCGCCGGAAAATCCCTTGCGGGCATAAATCTGTCGAATCTCCTCGGTCTCACCGGCAGGGATCAGTGCAACGTGGCGGTGTTCCATTTGCTTTAGATGATCGTAGTAGTCGACGTCGGCCTTAACGGCTTCGTAGTTGCTGATCCCCATGCTAAAACCGTCTGCGATCAGATTCGCGATACCCAAGATGAGCGCGACTGAGCCGGGTAGGCCGGCCCCCACAGAGCCGGAGACGATAGCGAAGGTTGTCACGCAGCCATCAATACCCCCAAGAACCGCGTCAGAGACTGGCCGTCGTTGGTGGGTTCGGTCGAGGCGAAGGCTGATCTGATCTGATTGATGTTCTACCGCGAGGTTTGATTCATCCATGATTCATCTCGTGTCTAGTGTTGTTGCTCAGTCTCGGTGACGCGGGTCCTTAAGCTACCGCTATTGGCCATACATACTATCGCTTTGATGTTTTAGTTTGATGATGTGGATTGTAGTCTGCGGGAACAACGGGGCGCTGCCACCTTGGACCCGGGTTGTCATAGGTTGTATGCCGCTGAGTCGCTGCACCAGGGCTGCACGGGTGTTCGGTGGGGTTGATCGAGATGGTCGCCGACCGTAAGACGGCTAAACGGCCATTTTTGCCTGGATTGCCGCATGACATTGGTAGTCCTTCAGCTGGAAGTCAGACATCAAGAAGTCGTCAATATTGGTTTGACCACGATCTGCGATTTCAAGGCTGGGCAAAGGGAAGGGTTCCCGCGCCAGTTGTTGACGACACTGTGGTATTGCATCTAAATAGATATGGCCGTCGGCGATAGTATGGATAAAGTCCCAGGCCTGTAATCCGGTGATCTTCGCGACCATGTGCAGAAGTAGTGAATAACTGGCGATATTTAAGGGAACACCCAGGAACATATCTGCCGAGCGCTGATACATCAGTAGCGAGAGCTTGCCATCGGCCACATAAAATTGAAAGAACGCGTGGCACGGTGGCAGTGCAACGTCCTCAGGGTTAGCTTCTCCAGGGTTCCAAGCGTTGACGATGATGCGCCTTGAGTCTGGATTATGGCGGATTAGTTCGATGGCTTCCTGGAGTTGATCAACTTGGCGCCCGTCACTCGTTCGCCAGTGTCGCCATTGCTGACCGTACACCCGGCCCATGTCGCCATCAGCAGCGGCGTCAGTGATGCCAGATACGCCGTGACGCTTGAGGTAATCCGCATAATTGAGATCCCAGAGTTTGTTGTGGGGGTAAATGTGCTTTAGATCATTAATGTTGCCCGAACCGCTGATGAACCAGAGTAGCTCAGAGACCATGGACTTCCACACCAGCTTTTT
>FLOH01000263.1_pt1 | contig 132673 bp, 121 predicted proteins | sample 756751 | NCBI WGS metagenome assembly FLOH01 (sample SAMEA4026879, study PRJEB14308) | marine metagenome | biome: coastal water; material: water | depth 74 m
CACACCGCCTGAGTCAGGTCGAGCAGCGGCTGAGCGACATCTACAGCATGGCACGCAAACACCACATAAAGGCTGAAATGCTCTACACCCACTGGCAGGCACAGGAGGAGTCACTTGCGGCTCTGCAGTTATCTGACGGTGATCTGGACCATCTGGAAGCCGCTGTGGCAGAACTGCAGAATGCCTACGACCTGGCCGCCGGACAGCTTTCTGACGCACGCCGTGCCGCTGCAGAAACCATGGACAGAGCGATTGAATCGCACTTTGCCGACCTGCCTCTGGGCAGGGCATGTTTCTCAACGCGGATTGAAAGCGGTCGTGCCGGTGCAGAAGGCAGAGACGACATCCAGTTCATGGTACAGACCAACCCGGGACTGCCGGAAGGACCGCTGCAGAAGGTGGCATCCGGTGGCGAACTGTCACGTATCAGTCTGGCGATCCAGGTCGTTACAGCCGCCACCAGCGCCATGCCCTGTCTGATTTTTGATGAAGTGGATGTGGGCATCGGTGGCGGCACAGCCGAACGCGTCGGGCGCCTGATGCGCAACATAGGCAGCCAGGCTCAGGTCATGTGTGTGACCCATCAGCCTCAGGTAGCCGCGCAGGCTCATCAGCACTATCAGGTGAACAAGGTCAGCGGCGATGATGCCACGCACACACGGATACGCTTGCTCGACAGCAAGCAACGTTCCGAAGAACTGGCACGTATGCTGGGAGGGGTTGAGATTACCCGTCAGACTCTGGCACACGCCAGAGAGATGCTGAACCTGGCTGCTGCTCAGTAGCAGCCAGTACAGGCAGGACTTACTTCTTCTTACGGACGTACAGTACCAGACTGTGGTCAACCAGATCGTAGCCATGCTCGGCCGCGATCTCATGCTGCAGTCGTTCAATCTGCTCATTGCTGAACTCGACGACTTTGCCACTGTCCACTTCCACCATATGGTCGTGGTGTTCGCCTTTGGCAAGTTCAAACACGGAATGACCACCATCGAAGTTATGGCGGGTGACCAGTCCGGCTCCTTCAAACTGGTTCAACACACGGTAAACCGTGGCCAGTCCGACATCTTCCCCGGCTTCGATCAGTGCTTTGTACACATCTTCAGCACTCAGGTGGCCGGCTTCATCATCTTCCAGAATGCTCAGAATCTTAACCCGTGGGAGGGTAACTTTAAGACCCGCTTTCCGGAGCTCTACGTTTTGATCGGCCATTATTCTCTACCATTTCACAGCGGATGAGGCATCGGGTATCATCCTGCCTCGTCCCAATTCATCTTCAACCGGACTATACCTGATTATGCGCCCCATAATTCTGACCGCTCTACTGGGTTTTGCAAGCCTTTCTGCCTGCACCTTCCCCGGCGTGTACAAACTCAATGTACAGCAGGGAAACATCGTCACGCAGGAAATGCTGAATGAGCTGCAGCCCGGTATGACTCAGCGTCAGGTCGCCTATGTGATGGGCAACCCTGTTGTACGGAACCCGTTCTCAGAAAGCAAGTGGGACTATATCTACACACTGGAGAAGCGTGATGAAGTTGTAAAACGCTATCACGTGACCCTGTATTTTGACCCCCAGGGCAATTACAGCCACTACACAGGGTCGGCACCGTCCGAAAGTGAAGATGCCAGCCAGGCCAGTGCTGAAGACGTGCCGGGTTCAGCCCGCAGTAACGACCGGGCTCCGGAATAAGTTATCCGGCCCTATCGCTGAAATCCCCGGTGCTTACTTGTCTGCGGCTTTGTCGGCAGACACTTTGGCTGCGCGGTTAGCCCGTGCCTGCTTGGGATCAATCAGCAAGGGGCGATAAATTTCTATACGATCACCATCCCGCACGACATCCGTTTCCGGTGCACGCGATGCTTTGCCAAAGATACCGAACTTCGCCTCCGCCAATACTAACTCCGGGAACTCAGCTTCAATTCCCGACTGACGAGCGGCATCAATCATGCTCGTACCTTCTTCAACCTCAACGCTGAGGATTTTTTGCTTATGTGGTAAGGCGTACGCTACCTCTACACGAATCATGTCAGCCATAAATTTCTTTTGCTCGCTTAACAAAGGCATCCACCATCATATTGGCAATCTGTTTAAAAACTGCCCCCAGGGCCACACCCGCCAGTTTATTACCGACATCAAAATCCATATCCAAAGACACCTTGCAGGCTTCATCGGATAACGGATAAAAATGCCAGACGCCATGAAAGTGCGTAAATGGCCCATCCACCAACCGCATTTCCATTCGTTCCGGACGTTGCAGTGTGTTGCGGGTACTGAAGCTCTGATTAACTCCCGCCTTGGCAATGGTCAGCCGGGCTTCAATAAAATCCTCACCTTCAGCCAGCACTTCTGTTGCCTGACAACCCTGAAGAAATTCAGGGTAGCGGCGCACATCATTTACCAGATCAAACATCTGCTCTGCGGTATGCATCACCAACGCACTGCGCGTAATACTGGTCATTCGCACTCACTCTCCGCCGTCTCAGGAAAGGCCTTCAACAAAGATAATAAAGATCGCAACCGGCGAAATATAACGCACCATAAATCGCCAGATATTAAACAGCAGTGGGCTTTTTACCCGGGCTTCGGCAGCCACCGACTCACGCGACATAAACCAGCCGACAAAGATGGCGATAAAGACGCCACCCAACGGCATCATGACGTTGGCAGTAATAAAGTCGAGCAGGTCGAAGAACGTCTTACCCTTCACGCTGCGCTCAGCCCCGTCCGCCAGCGGCTCAGCATTCAGCTCTGTCGTGTTGGCGTACAGGTGGAATACCGATTCACTGCTCTGGATCTCTTCGCCGGTACTCGCGTCAGCCACGGTCGTGGCGATGGTTTCGGTTACGAAGAACTGCTCATCACCCCAATCATTGAATGACAATACCGAACCAATCCCCAGCAACCAGGCCAGGAAGCAAACACCAAAGGTTGCCTTGGCGCGGCTGAAACCATTCTCTACTGCCCAGGCTACCGCCGGTTCAGCAATAGAAATCGCCGAACTCCAGGCCGCAATGACGACCAGAACAAGGAATACAGTGCCAATTAACGTCCCGCCCGGTAATGCGCCAAAGGCGATAGGCAGTGTCTGGAATATCAGGCCAGGGCCAGATGCCGGTTCCAGTCCATGCGAAAATACGATAGGAAAAATAATCAGACCAGCGACCAGAGCAACCAGAGTATCCAGAAACGCTACCGCCAGAATAGTTTTACCCAGCGAGGCCTGAGCCGGCATATAAGCGCCGTATGCCATGATCGCGCCCATCCCCAGACTCAGGGTAAAAAATGCATGACCCAGAGCAACCACAACACTGTGGGTCGTCAGCTTGCTGAAATCAAAGGTAAAGAGAAAATCCCAGCCCTGTACAAAACCCGGCGTCGTGATGCTGTAGCCCAGCAGCAGAATCAGCATCAGGAACAGCATAGGCATGAGCAAGCGAACACTGTCTTCAAGTCCGTGCTTAACGCCACGGGCAATAACAAAGCCGGTCATCAGCATAAAAAAGGTATGCAATCCGAGCAGCATCCACGGATCACTCAACAATCCACCAAAGGACGCCTTTGCCACTTCCCCCGTTGCTCCGGCAAACTCGCCCGAAGCTAACTTACCGACGTAAGCGAGCGTCCAGCCAGCAATGACACTGTAAAACGACAGAATAAAGAAACCGGATACTGCACCCATCCAGCCAATACCGGAAAACAGCCGTGGGGCATTATTCTCGCGCGCCATCGCCTGCATGGTATGAATAGGGCTCATCCGGCCTTTGCGGCCCAGCAATACCTCAGCCATCATCACCGGAACACCAGCAATCAGAATACAGACCAGATACATCAGAACAAAAGCGCCGCCGCCGTTTTCACCCGTGATATATGGAAACTTCCAGATATTCCCCAACCCGACAGCCGATCCGGTGGCGGCCAGAATAAATGTCCAGCGGCTACCCCAAATACCGTGCATTCCGCGTTTGTCTGCGCTCATCGTTCTTTTTACCCAATCTTCAGTTCGGCGTATTGTCCGGGATTTGCCCCCTCGCCTCAACCCAAAGCAGCGCTACAGCTACTGCCTTTTCTACACTTCGTCAGTTATACTCGCGGCCATGAGTACCAAGAAAAAACCCAAAACAAATGGCGGCACGATCGCCCTCAACAAAAAAGCCCGTCACGATTACTTCCTGGAAGACAAACTGGAAGTAGGACTGGTGCTGACCGGTTGGGAAGTAAAAGCGCTGCGCGAAGGTAAATGTCAGCTGGTCGATTCCTATATCGTCATGCATAAAGGCGAAGCCTGGCTGAGTGGCGCCCTGATCACACCGCTGAAGCAGGCGTCTACCCATATCGTTACCGAACCGCGGCGTGAGCGTAAACTGCTGATGCACCGCCGTGAAATCGACCGCCTGAATCAAAAAATCCAGGCCAAAGGTTACACCTGCGTCTGCACTGCGATTTACTGGAAAGGCCCCAACGTCAAAGCAGAAATTGCGCTGGCCAAAGGTAAGCAGAGCCACGATAAGCGCGATGCATCCAAAGACCGCGACTGGGCCAAGCAGAAAGAACGGATCATGAAGCACACCACACGCTGACAGATGTCAGACAACTGTGGTAAGCTGACTCATCTTGTTTGCGGGCAGGCAGGGGTTGGAAAACACCAGACTGCCCTCATATAAGACACTAGGACCTGAGCAAGTAGCAGGCGACGAATTCGGGGATGATTAGGATTCGACGTTGATTACAAAGCTATGGGTGCATGCCGAGAGTGTATAGCGATCTCGTAAATAAACGTTATACATAGTTATAGTCGCAAACGACGAAACTTACGCACTAGCGGCTTAAGCCCGCTTACCTCCGAACTCGGGTTCCTGTAGCCGGGGGACGAGGGCGACGTCTTACAGGATCGCCCGGATGCTTCGCTCGGAGCTGAAAGGTTAAACTTAATCGAGCTCGTTCTGAACGGCCTGCCCCTCGGCCCGTGACGAACTAAATCAATAGAGACGGCTAAGCATGTAGATCCTCTAGTGGAGGATTGGCGGACGCGGGTTCAAATCCCGCCATCTCCACCATATTAAAGGCCCCTGTCGCACTACGCCAGGGGCTTTTTTATTTGCAAAACTGCCGGCTTAAACGCATATCTGACGCCGTTGTCTACACTTAAAGCATCTTTCTGCTGAATGGATGCTTTTCGTTATGACAGTACAACGCAAGCTGGTAATTGCAGCTGCCCTGCCCGCTATCCTCACCATTATTCTGGTAATGAGCAAAGCCATTGCCGATATGCAGACACAGCGTGATTATCTTATTGAACAGACCGGTCTTTATCTGTCGAAACAGAATGGCGCCGTAGAGCAGCAGGATCTGCAGCGCTTTATGGCCGGGCAATGGCAGGAGATTTTCAACCAACAGGCCAGCATTGCCATTCCCGTTCTCACCGCTATGTCCATTGTGCTGATTATTTTTGCCCTGCTTACCGTGCGTCGAATCACCAATGGTTTTACCCATCTGACCGCCTCCGTTGAAACCCTGTCCAGACCGGAAACACCACTTTCTTACCGTGTCCCGCTACAGGATATGAATGAACTGCGCCCTCTGGCCGTACGCCTGAACGATTTTATGCAGCGTGTCGATAATATGGTGGCAGGCATGGCCGAAGCTTCGCAGGCTCTGAATCAAAGCTCTGCGGTGCTCAATACAAACTCCGGTGAAAATACCCATCATGCGCAGAATATGTCACGCATTATGGACAGCGTGCCCGGCGCCATGAGTGAGCTTATTTCTGCTTCTGCCGAAATTACCCGCAATGTACATCAGGCCCACTCTCAGGTATCTGAAGTCAACAGTACCGGCCGCGCACTCAGCAACGATATTAAAGCGCTGAATAATCAGTTTGGCGAACTGGGTAATATTATTAACAGCAGCTCTTCCGATGTCGCCGAGCTGAGCAATCAGGTCGACGGTATTTACGGCATCCTGCAGACCATCCGTGGCATCGCCGAACAAACCAATTTACTGGCGCTTAATGCGGCCATCGAAGCGGCACGGGCCGGTGAACAGGGTCGCGGTTTTGCTGTGGTCGCCGACGAAGTGCGTAACCTGGCCAGCAAACCCCAGAGCAGTACCGGAGAAATCCAGGGGCTGATTGAAAACCTGAAACAAAGCGCCAGTCGTTCAATTGAGGCCATGACCAACAGCACCGAGGCCAGCGCGTCCATGGCCGTATCCTTCGCCAAAGCCAACGAACAGATTCTGGGATTATTCGGCAGCCTGAACACCGTTAACGATCTGAACTCTGAAATTGCTGCCGCCAGTGAAGAGCAAAGCACCGTTATCAGTGGTATTAACCAACACCTGCAGGAAGCCAAAGAAATTGCGGTTTATACCCGCGAGGCCGCCCAATCGACCGGCAGTAAATCGTCGGAGCTAGCGGATATTGCCAACAAATTAAAAACCATGATTCAAAGCTTTCGTCTGAGCTGAAAATCCGGCATTAATGTACACAGGATCACCTGCGTGCATTAATGCCCGCCAATGCCGATCATCGGTTACTCAACGGAAATCCACTCCCGTACAGACACATCCTCCCGGTAAAAAGAACGCCGGGGACAGACTCTTCCTGATGTAATAACATACGCGCTGTTATCGCTCACGGAATCCGGCAATAACATGACGGATTAACATCAGGCAAGGGACTAAAAATCAGGAACTGGCAATGCGGGTCAATGATCACTCACCGCTGGCAGAATTGCTGCAGCAACATCACTTAAGCCATGGTTGCCCGGAATCGGCACAGGCGGTATGGCAGGCCTATGGTACAACCGCGGCGGTATTAATTACCGATATGAGCCGCTTCTCTGCCATCACCAAAGAAAAAGGCATTGTTTATTACCTGACATTAATTCAGCGTATGCAGGATATCGTTGAAGCCGTTACCGCACAGTTTAACGGCACGCTGATTAAATACGTGGCAGACGATGCCTTTGTATTATTTGCCGACAGCGCTTCTGCCCTGAATGCATTGCGCGAAATCCGTCAGCGTCTGAAGCAGGATAATCAGCAATTTCCGCATCATCACAATATTGAAATTGCCGCAGGTATTGCCTTTGGTGAGCTGCTTAATTTTCACGACCGCGAAATTTTCGGCGACCCGGTTAATGAAGCCAGCAAGCTGGGAGAAGACACCGCCGCTGCCTGGGAAATTCTGCTGACCGAAGCGGCCTACCATAATCTGCCAGCCGATATGCGGGTACACGAAAAAATGTGTGACCATGCCTTCGGAAAACTGACTATCCGCACCTATTATATGAGCTGAGAAACAACACCTGATCTTTCAGACAGACATAAAAAAAGCTGCCGGAGCAGCTTTTTTTATGCACGCAAAAAAACAATCAGCTTTTTGCACGGCCTTTGAATTCACCGGTACGGGTGTCGATTTCGATGGCATCACCGATTTCAACGAACGCAGCAACCTGCAGTTCATAACCGTTTTCCAGAGTGGCCATTTTCATCACCTTACCGGAAGTATCACCACGAACCGCAGGCTCGGTGTAAGACACAGTACGGACGATGGTGGTAGGCAGTTCGATGCTGATGGCTTTGCCTTCGTAGAAAACCGCTTCACATACGTCGGTCATACCGTCGGTCATGAAGTTCAGGGTGTCTCCCAGGTTTTCTTTTTCCACTTCGATCTGGTTGTACTCTTCATCCATAAACACGTACAGCGGATCTGCGAAGTAAGAGTAGGTTACCTGGCTGCGTTCCAGAATGATGGGTTCCAGCTTGTCATCAGCCTTGAAAACCGGCTCCTGCGACGCACCGGTCAGCAGGTTCTTCAGTTTCATTTTTACAACAGCGGCGTTACGGCCGGATTTGTTGAATTCAGCTTTCAGGACAACCCATGCCTGACCGTTCAGGCTCAGTACCTGACCGGCACGAAATTCGTTAGCAGTTTTCATAGAGAATTACCGGATATCAGTCGTTAAAAATGCGCTGCACTATACCCGATCCGTGGCGTAATGCACGAGATTTGATGCAAGGTCGCCGAGTGCCTGTAGCTGCTGTTGCCAGGCCCCGGCATGGGTCTGCCATGCTGGCAGCTGTTGCAGCAGTCCGTGCCAGTGTTCATGCGCCTCAGCGCCTGCTGCCAACGCACTCTCACACGCCTGATTCCAGTGCCGGAATGCCCCCGCCAGATGCTCCGCCAGCATGCGGTCTGACAGGTTATTCCGGTCACAATACAGGCCAAGAAAGGCTTCCAGTTTCTCCAGATGCGCGTCCTCTTCCTGGCGGTAGATATGCCACAACATAGGCTTGCCCAGCATCTGTGCACGCACGAAGGATTCTTCGCCACGCACAAAGTTCAGATCACACATGGCCAGCAGCTGGTCGTATTGTGGCTGTGACATAAATGGCAGCAGCGAAATACTCAGCCTGCCGCGCTGATAGGTGTGCCCGGCCTGCGTCGTTTCACCCAGCCAGTCATCCAGCCCCGCCGATACCCGTCCTGCCGGAACCAGCAGGTGTACTGTCTGCGGCCAGGCCTGCAGCGCATCCAGCAAACCGGCCAGGGCCGGATTTTCGTAGGCAAACAGGCTGATCTGCAGCGCACAATCTGCCAGAGCCGGAGCCAGACCAAAGCTGCTCAGAAACGCCTGACGTGCCGCACCTTCGGCCATCTGCTGTGGCAATAGTGCCAGTTCCGGTTCGCACAACAGGCCGCCGGTGCCCTGAACAAAACCGGGAAAGAAGAAGGTTTTGCTCAGCCCGTGCACCGGCGACTGACTGAGGTGAAAACCGGGCACCCAGTCTTCGGCGCTCAGATATTCCAGATTGATCCAGCAGGCCGTGCGCTCACGCTGCTGCATGGCTGCGATATAGCTTTCCGGCAACTCACAGGCAAAGGCTTCAATCACCACATCACCGGTCTGCTGCGGGCTGAGCAGTGGAAAATCTTCAGCCCAGTGCCGGATCACAATCCCCTGCTGTTGCTGCTCTGCCAGAAAGCAATCCAGCGCCGGGCATAACGCGCGGAAACTGCTCAGGTCATCCACCCAAAGCGTTACCTGCTGACCATGTTGCTGGTGCAGTTGCCGCGCCAGACGCCAGCACACGCCAATATCGCCAAAGTTATCGATCACCCGGCAGAACAGGTGCCAGTGGCGTTGTGAAGTCGGGTCGGGCATCAGGCTCATGCAAGGGTATCCGGCAGGAAAAAGGCCAGCATCATAGAAGGCCACACAGGGCGAGGAAAGTCCGTAAGTACAGACGGTGGCGATTGACGGATTAAAGTCATGCTCAGTTATGAGTCCGGACACATATTTCTGCTAATATTCTGATACATTGGCTAACAAATAACCAATATATGAATACTGTTTTGCATCTGTGCCTGCTCATACTGAGCTGCCTGACACTGACCGCTACCGCCGGGCCACTGGCAGGCGATCAGGCGTTCGCGCCGGTATCGGCAAATGCAGCACCCGACACCCTGCTGATCGGCGTAGAAACCACCGACTACGCTCCCTATTACCATATGCAGGATGAGCGCTACAGCGGCATGGCACGTGATCTGCTGGATGCTTTTCTCGCCGATGCGCACCTGTTAGCCGACTATCACCCGTTACCGGTGCCACGCCTGTTTCTGCAGTTCACGCATAACCAGCTCGACTTCAAATTTCCCGATAATCCGCAGTGGTCAGAAAACCTGAAAGCCGGCCTCACCATTCACTACAGTCAGCCGGTATTCCAGGTCAGTGAAGCCGTAATGATACTCAACGATCACCAGGGACCGGTGCGCAATGTCGGCACCATTATGGGATTTACCACACCGGGCATCAGCTCTGCCCTGAGTCGCGGAGATATCGCCCTGACCGAAGTCACGGGGATGGAGCAGCTGCTGAAAATGCTAGAATCCGGTCGCATCGACGGTATCTACTTCAACGTCCGGGTAGCACAGGAAGCGGCCGCCAGGCGCACACAGCCGCTGCAACTGACCATGCTGAAAGACATTGCCCCCTACCGTTATGCTTACCACCTTTCCAGTATCCGTCATCCCCGCTTGATTGAACGCTTCGACCGCTTTATGCGTGAGAACCCGGAAGTGATCCGTGCTATCCGCCAGAGTTATGATCTGCCCTGATGGCTGTCGGCTCCTAGCAGTGGGTCCAGTTCATCATTCAGTTCAAACCCTTCTTCTTTCAGCCAGGCCAGAGCCACATCAACACTGCTGAACGCCCGGCGCTGAAAACCTTGCTCAGAGCCGGTGACCAAATCCTCAAGCTGCAGTTTTTTCAGTAGCGATGGCTGGTACACATGAGCTGCGCGCCGCAGACCATTATCAATACACCAGTGCACCAGCGCCTCAATCACCGGCCCCATTTCCGGCACGCCTAACTGCCAGTCATCGAGTAAAACCATATGTCCCCAGGGCGCAGAGGCCAGCCCGGCGGCATGTTCGCGAAAGTGACGGTCAAAGGCTCTGGCCGCTTCTTCATTCCAGCTGCCGGACAAACGGGCAACCAGGATATTACCGTTGGTACTGAGTACGAAATCGCCGTGTTGAATATGTGTATTGAGCATATAAACCCCCGATATGCCACGCCCGATAAGCATAGCTGAGCCACCATCAGGCAGGGGTACAGCCTGCAAAAAATAACTGACTCTCAGCGTTCGCTCAATACTGGCAATAGCTACAAAAAGCTATACAATAATTGTACAAGAAAAGAGACTTGTATAACTAATGAAATATCTGGGCCTTATTCTGGCCGACCAGTTAACCCCGTCACTGGCCAGCCTGCGCACACTGAATCCACAGCGGGACGTGTTGTTAATGGCCGAGGTCGCTGAAGAAGCCACCTACGTTGCCCACCATGTGCAGAAAATTGCCCTGCTGTTCTCGGCTATGCGCCATTTTGCCGAGGAGCTGCGCCGTGCCGGCTGGACCGTAATCTACCGTCCGCTGGATGCACCGGATAATGACCACAGCCTGCTCGATGTCGTTCGCCGTACCCTACAGGAGCAACAATGCAGCGGCCTGATGCTGACCCGCTGCGGAGAATATCGCCTGCAAACAGCGATGGATAATCAGTGGTCAGCAACGCTTGGCGTCCCGGTAAGCGTATTTGAAGACGACCGTTTTATCTGCCCGCCCGCCGACTTTGCCCGCTGGGCTGCCGGCCGCAAACAGCTGCGTATGGAATACTTTTACCGCGATATGCGGCGTAAAACCGGCCTGCTGATGGACGGTGACAAGCCCGCTGGCGGGCAATGGAATTTCGATGCCGACAACCGTGCTGCCTATAAGGGCGAAGTACCGGTACCGGCGCCGCTCAGCTTTAGCCGCGATGCCATTGATGCAGAGGTGCTGGCGCTGGTAAGCACCCGCTTCTCCGGGCCAGACAACCGCCACCCCGGCAAGCTTCAGCCCTTCCGCTGGGCGACTACGAGGAAGCAGGCACTCACTGCTCTGGAGCACTTTATTCAGCACCGCCTGGCGCACTTCGGCCGTTATCAGGATGCTATGGTCAGCCACAACAGCCTGGGCGAACGCGCCGATTTTATGTTTCACAGCCTGCTGTCGCCTTACCTCAACTGCGGCCTGCTAACCCCACTGGAAGTGTGCAAAGCCGCCGAAGCCGCTTATTACCACGGTCAGGCGCCGCTGGCGGCGGTGGAGGGCTTTATCCGCCAGATCATCGGCTGGCGCGAATACGTACGCGGTATTTACTGGACCTTTATGCCGGAGTACGCCACCCGCAACAGCCAGCACAACGAGCGGGCATTGCCGGGGTTTTACTGGAGCGGAAAAACGCAGATGCACTGCATGAGTGAGTGCTTCCGCACCACCTTCGCTAACGCCTACGCGCACCATATTCAGCGCTTAATGGTGACAGGGAATTTCGCCCTGCTGGCCGGAATCCGCCCGCAGGAGATCTGCGACTGGTATCTGGCCGTTTACGCCGATGCCTACGACTGGGTGGAATTACCGAATACGCTGGGCATGATGATGCACGCCGACGGCGGCCTGTTGGGCAGCAAACCCTATTGCGCCTCCGGCAGCTACATTGCCCGCCAGTCCGACTACTGCGGCCACTGCCGCTACAACGTGAAAACCAGCGAGCAGCCCGACAGCTGCCCGTTCAACAGCCTGTACTGGCACTTTTTAATCCGCCACCGCGGGCAATTCGCCGCCAATCCACGCATGGCCATGATGTACCGCAGTTACGACCGCATGGCTGCGGCCAAACAACAGGCGATTCTGGCCCGGGCGGAGCACTGTCTGATCCATCTGGAGACTCTGTAACCATGGGCCTGCTGAGTGGTTTCCGTAATCCCCATAACCTGCCGGTCAAAACCTGTGCTCACTGTGGCCGGCCGTTCTGCTGGCGGCGTAAATGGGCGCGCAGCTGGGACGACGTGAAGTACTGCAGCAAAGGTTGCAAACACAGGGCACAAAAAACACCGGCCAATATATGCGCCGCCGCGTCCGTGGAGGATGAATTCTGATGACGTCCCGCCCCATCAATCTGGTGTGGCTGCGCAACGATCTGCGCCTGCACGACCATCCTGTTTTTCAGCATCTGGCCGCTCAGGGCGAATGCCCGGGTATGGCGGTGGTGTTTATTTTGCCGCAACACTGGCAGCAGCCGACGGCAGACTATCCGGGCCTGACCCGACTGGGACTGGCCAGGGCCCGTTTCCTGCGCGCCTGTCTGATTGATGTGCAGCGCAGTCTGTATCAGCAGAATATCCGCCTCAGCCTGCTCGGCGGTGACCCGGTCAGCCTGCTGCGTGACTGGTATGCCCAACAGCCGTTTCACCTGCACACCAGCGTCGCTCAGGCGCCGGAAGAAGAACACTGGCTGAATGCCATTGCCGCTTTCGCACCGGTAAGCACCTATGACACCCAGACGCTGTTCAGCCAGCAACAGCTGGCGGAATTGCTCAACACAGAAAACTGGCCCGACAGCTACAGCGCGTTCAGCCGCTGGCTCGATAAGCACGGCTTACCCGGCGCCGTAGCCGCGCCGCTGCCGCCCATCATGCTCAGTGCCGATCCCCTCGAAGCACCGCTCAAAGCCGCCATACAGTGGCCGGATCATCAGCTGCATCAGGTGCCGTCCTGGGCCGGGCGCGTTCCGGCAACGACCTTTCATGGCGGCGAAGACGCCGGATTACGCCATCTGGCAGCCTATCTGGGGCGGGAAAATGCCATTCGTCACTACCGTGATACACGCAACCAGCTCTGCACGGCGCCGCTCAGTCAGACTGACAATCCTTATGCAGGCAGCCGCTTTGCCAGCCAGCTCAGCCCTTGGCTGGCCTGGGGTGCATTATCGGTGCGTAAGGTATGGGCTGATATTGTGCGCTGGGAGAGTCTGCATGGCGCAAGCGAACACAGTAGCTGGCTGAAAAAAGAACTGCTGTGGCGCGAGTATTTTCACTGGACGCTGCGCCTCAAAGGATCCGCGCTGTTCCGTAACCCCGCTCCTCAGCCGTTCGCTGACACACGCTGGCAGGCCTGGTGTGAAGCGCGCACCGGCTATCCGGTGATCGATGCCGGCCTGCGTGAGCTGATACACACCGGCTTCAGCTCCAACCGTATGCGTCAGTGGCTGGCGAGCTTTTTTATCCATGAACTGAAACTCGACTGGCGCCTTGGTGCACGCTTCTTTGAGCAGCACCTGATCGATGCTGATGTCGCCAGTAACTGGGGCAACTGGGCCTATATCGCCGGTTGCGGTCAGGACCCGCGCGGTGGGCGCTGTTTTAACCTCAACAAACAGCTGGAACTGTATGACCCGCACCTCACGCACCTGCAGCAATGGCTGCCGGAACTGGGCAGCGTAACCCTTAGCCAGGTGCAGCAACATCAGAGCGGTGGCCCGACGCTGCCTTTGTGGCCAGCAGCAACCTGTGCAGCGCCAGCCGCTCCGACTCATAGCTAAAAACTTATGAACGTATCATTTTAATAAAATAGCTTCTATGAACAGCCACTCTACAATGGGGGGATTCAAACAGCAGATTCCGGCTCAGTGAGGTTTTCATGGACATCGGCCAACGCTCCAACAACCAATGGCTGGCGATTTTCCGCCAGCATGCGATTGAGCACCCTTATATCGCCGCAGCGCTGGCGGCGGCACTGGCACTGGTCAGCGTGTTGCTGGTGCAGAGTCTGATTCAGGTATTGACCACTGACAGCAGCCTGTTCGGCCGTTATGCCTTGCTGGGTGGCAGCGCCGGCTTTATCGCCACCGCGCTGGGCGCTTTACCCGCCTTAATGCTGAAAAGAATCCCGCAGGCTGCGGAAGATGCCATGCTCGGCTTTGCCGCCGGAATGATGCTCGCCGCTTCGGCTTTTTCGCTGCTGTTACCCGGCATTGAAGCCGGTACGGAGTTATTGCATAGCGCCACACAGGGCGGACTCATTGTGGTGTTCGGCATGTTTATGGGCGTGGCGCTGATGCTCGGGCTGGATGAATTTACCCCGCATGAGCACGACAAAACCGGCCCCTGCGGCCCGGGCCATGAACGTTGCGGCAGAGCCTGGTTATTTGTGTTCGCCATTGCTCTGCACAATCTGCCGGAAGGCATGGCCGTAGGTGTCAGCTTTGCCCAGGGCGATTTAACCGTGGGTCTGCCACTGGCGACGGCCATCGCCCTGCAGGATATTCCCGAAGGTCTGGCGGTTGCGCTCACACTGCGCGCCGCCGGCTTCAGCCCACTGTTTGCGGTATTGGTTGCCGCAGGCAGCGGTTTGCTGGAACCGGTCGGAGCATTATTGGGCGTAAGCCTGGGCGGCGGGTTATTACTCGCTTATCCGATCGGACTTGGACTGGCCGCTGGTGCTATGTTGTTTGTGGTGTCCCATGAAGTGATTCCGGAAACACACCGCAACGGCCACCAGACCGTCGCCACACTGGGATTAATGACCGGTTTTGCCTTAATGATGATTTTGGATACCACGCTCGGTTAAGAGCGAGGCAAAAAGACTACTTTTATCAAAGCAACCGCAGGAGCAGCTTATGACCACCGTCAATATTGGCATCAGTGCCGAACACCGTGAAGCCATCAGCCAGGGACTCGGCCGCTTACTGGCCGACACCTATACGCTGTACTTAACCACCCATAATTTTCACTGGAACATTACCGGGCCGATGTTCAACAGCCTGCACGCCATGTTTATGACCCAGTACACCGAACTGTGGAACGCCGTCGATCCGATTGCCGAACGCATCCGTTCGCTTGGCCATGTGGCACCGGGTTCCTACGCACAGTTTGCCAAGTTGGCATCATTGCCGGATGCCCCACAGGTGCCGCCAAAGGCCACAGAGATGATCCGCATTCTGGCCGATGGCCACGAAGCCACCGCCCGCACAGCACGCAGCCTGTTTAAACTGGTGGAGGAAGCATCCGACGAACCGACCGCTGATTTATTAACCCAGCGGCTGGCCATTCACGAGCAGACCGCCTGGATGCTGCGCGCCCAACTGGAAGAATAATCACTCAGGCCCATAAGGCAGGCTGTGTTATTGCAGCCAGCTTTCAATATCCTCACGATGTGGAATCGAGCCGCTGTGTACCAGCTGCTCATCCACCACCACCGCCGGTGTACGCATAACGCCATAATTCATCATGGCTTCCGGGCTGGTTTCTTTAATTAATTCAATTTCTGTTTGTTTTTCTGCGGCAATAGCGCTGATTGATTGCGCAGTTTTTTCGCATTTACTGCATCCTGAGCCCAGCACTTTAATCACTTTCATTATTGCTCCTTAGCCACGACTATGACTTTTTACAGATAGGGAGTGAGCGCATTCAATACCCAACCAATCAGGGTGAAAGCCACCAGCAGCATGAGAAAAATCAGCGCCAGAAGACGGATTTTCATGACCTGTTTCAGCAGGATAAATTCGGGAAAACTGGCGGCAACCGTGCTCATACAAAACGCCAGCGTAGTACCCACAGGCAGGCCTTTGGTAATCAGACTCTCCATCACCGGTATCACCCCGGTGGCGTTGGAATACAGCGGAATACCCGCCAGTACCGCAGCCGGTACAGACCACCATTCTCCCTGCCCCAAGGTGTCAGATACCCACTGATCGGGCACAAAACCGTGCAATCCGGCGCCCAGCCCCACGCCTAAGATGACCCACTTCCATACGCGGGAAAAAATATCGGTCATTTCTTCTTTGGCAAATTCATGACGTTCTTTCAGAGTCATACTGCCGGTGGACGCGGTTCCGGTATGACCGGCCTGTTGCGCCTGATTGTAAGCACGGGCGGCAAAAGGCTGCAGCCAGCGTTCGGCTTTTAACAAATGCAATACCAGACCACCGGCTACGCCGACGGCCATGCCGGTAACGATATACAGCAGCGTGAATTTCCAGCCGAGCAGGCTCATCAGCAGCAGTACGGCCACTTCATTAATCAGCGGTGACGTCAGCAGAAACGCCATGGTAATACCCACCGGAATACCGGCAGAAGTAAATCCGAGAAAAACAGGAATGCTGGAGCAGGAGCAAAACGGCGTAATGGCACCAAAAGCCGAGCCCAGTAATAAGCCCAGCCCGGTATGTTTGCGCGCCAGATAATCGCGCACCCGCTCAACATTCAGCGAAGCTCTGAGCAGCGCGATGATATAAATCATCAGCAGTAACAGGGCAAAGATTTTACTGACGTCTTCAACAAAGAAGTGCAGCGCATCGCCCCACTTACTCTGGGCGGACAAGCCCGCTAAATCGAATACCAACCAGTCGGCCAGACGGGTGAAGATTTCCAACATATCAGTCTCCGCTTATCGTCAGCTAAGCTGTGCCCGACAGAGCACCACACCAGTAACGTTAAGCGCAGTGTAGCGGAAAAGTGCTGCCGGCCTCTTGATCTGCGGCATCAGGATCAGACAGCAGCGCGAAACAGACTGACAATGTATACCCGGCCTTAATCAGCCATGGTTTGCTGCTTTTTCCGCGTTTGCTCCATGGCTTCGCACAGCTGACGGGTACCCAGTAAAAAACGCGGCGTCGGCCGGTGCAATAAATCCGGATGAATATGATAAAGACTGCTGGTTTTAACCGCCGTCAGATGCTGGTACTGCCCCCAGGCGTCTAACCAGTCGGGGCGGCTTTCGCCCATGCCGCTGGCAACAATCACATCCGGATTCATTTCCAGTACCGACTCAATACTGACCTGAGGCGCTTTAATATCCAGATCGGCGTACACGTTACGGCCACCGCAAAGTTCAATAGCACGGGAAATAAAGGTATCGCCATTCTGGGTTAATAATGGCTGATGCCAGACCTGATAAAAAACCGTTAACGGTTTTTTATCAGAATATTCCGCCCGTAACTGCGTCACCTGATGGCGGAAATCGGCCGCTACCTTTTCGCCTTCTGCTTTATGACCAGACGCCGTGGCAAAGTTTTCCAGATTACGGGCGATGGTTTCGTAGGTATTCGGATCGCTGACGAATATTTCATAGCCGAGTTGCTTCAGGCGCGACAAATCGCGGGTCGGATTGCCTTCCGGCCAGGCGATAATCAGATCAGGCTCCAGAGCCACAATGGCTTCAATATTCAGGGCCGAATAGCCCCCGACACGGGGAATACTTTTTGCCGCTTGCGGATAATCCGAATACTGCACGGCTCCGACGATGGCATCACCGCCACCCACCGAAAACAACAGTTCGGTGCTGTGCGGAATCAGGCTGACAATGCGCCGCGCCGGCTGTGAAAAATGATGCACCGTACCGGCATCGTCGGTCAGACTGAATGCCTTGCTGTGCATATCAGCCGGACTTTCCGGATTATTCTCTGCCGCAGCAAACAGCACAGAGCTGCTGAAAGACAGCACGATCAATGCGGCTGGTATCCGTAATGTATTCAGTATCATAAAAGGAATCCTCTCAGGTCATTCAGCGCTTGCTGTAGCTGCTGTTGTTTACAGGCATCGTCGCCCACCAATCCCAGGCGGATTAACTGCTGCTGTTTAAAACAGCGGCTCCATATATAGCGTTCGGCTAAAAAAGTCTGAACCCGTTCGGCATCGGAAAATTTCAGGGTAAAAAATAAATCACTTTCCCCTGCCAGAAAAAAACCGTTCAGCCACTGCGCCATTAATTCATGATTTTTTTTCAGACGCACACGCTGCCGGGCAATCCACTGATGATCACTCAGCGCCTGTTGTGCCAGCCACAGACTGTGTCCGGCCACCGGCCAGGGGCCGAGTCTGTTGGCCAGATTCTGCAGCACATCGGCCGCGGCAAACACCACACCAATACGCAGCCCCGCCAGACCAAAAAATTTCCCCAGCGAGCGTAATACCAGCATATTATCCGCCAGCGTCCGGGTTAACAGGCTGTCGTCTGGCGTACAATCCATAAAGGCTTCGTCACACAATAGCCACCCCTGATGTTGGTGTTGGTGTTGGTGTTGCTGTAACTGTTCAGCCCAGCCGTGCAATTCAGCAGCATTGAAGTGCTCACCTCCGGGGTTTCCCGGATTAACCAGCACCAGCATATCGGGTAATTCGTGGTCGTTATCGGTAGCCGCATTAAATGCCTGACGAATATCGTCTGCGGTTTTTTCATACACAGAATGCCCGGCTTTTTTCCAGCACAATGCATGTTCACCATAGGTACCGGCCAGAATCCACACATTGCCACGACTGAAACAGCCGGGTAATTCCGCAATGGCGCGCTGGCTGCCGGGAACCAGCAAACCGTCATGGCCATAATAGATGCGGACGGCACGGTTTAAGTCAGGCTGAATGCCGGGTAAATCGTGAATAAAGGGCGCCGGGCAGGATAACCCCTGCCCGCGTTCAGACCACCAACAGTAAGGGCTGACCGCACTGGATAAATCCAACCACTGCTGTGGTTCACCGCCAAATTGTTTGATTGCGCGCTGCAGATCGGCACCGTGAACAACGGTTTCGGCTACGTTAATTAATTGCATATCAGCCCCCGAAAACCATCTGAATAATGGCGTTCAGCAGCAGAGAGGCAAACAGCCAGAACAGAAAAAACAGAACCAGACTGCACTTAACCAGCTTCACCGCCGGTACGATATGCTGTGGTGTCGCGGCCATACCAGAACCCATCGGCGGCTTATTCTTCCACTCGCCGTGATAACAGGCTCGTTCGCTTAAGCGGATATTTAATGCGCCGGCACCGGCGGTCATTACCGCGCCGCCATTCGGACTGGCGCAGTGTTTTGCCTGTGTACGCCAGCAGCGCCAGGCATCTTTTCTGTTCGGCCCGGCGAGCATAAAACACCAGGCGGTAATACGCGCAGGCCAGTAAGCCAGCACATCATCCAGCCGTGCGGCCGCGCGGCCAAAGTAATTAAAACGCGGATTACGGTAGCCCCACATCGCATCCAGCGTATTTACCCAGCGATGCAGAAGAGCAGGCAATGCACCACCAATAGCAAACCAGAATAATGAGGCAAATAAGGCATCGGATGAATTTTCCAGCAGGCTTTCAATATCGGCCTGAGCAATTTCATCGGCCGATAACTGCGCGGTATCACGGCTGACAATCCAGCCGAGTTTTTCCCGGGCAGAGGCAATATTGTTCTGTTCCAGTGCACTGGCTACGGCCAGTACATGCTGTTGCAGACTTTGCCAGCCAATACAGCTGTACAACACCAGCACCTGAGCAGCGACCCATAACAGCAGGGATTGCTGCGCCAGCCAGATAAACAATAAGGCCAGCGGCAGCAGAGGTAACAAAACAATAATGAGTGCCAGCAGCCCGCGTACAGCAGTGGCAGGCTCAGTTACTTTTTCAGGACGATTAAAACGCGACTCCAGCCAGGCCGCCCAGCGGCCGAACGCGACCAGCGGATGAAAACGCGACGGTTCGCCGAAAAGACGATCACACGCCAATGCCAGCAGCATAAGCCCGCCCATAAAGAACAACAGCAACAACGGGGGAAGATGGCTAACGCCGGCGGGAAAAAATCCACTGAACAGGGGAATCATGTCATACAATGGCCGGTAAATTTCAGACGCCAAGTGTACCAGATGTCCGACTTCTCCGCTGTTATGCCAACGCTTCCCTCACACCAGACCCTGATGGTACAGGGCACTACATCCGATGCCGGCAAGAGCACACTGGTCTGCGCACTGGGGCGTATTCTGGCTGATGCACATATCCACACCGCACCATTTAAACCGCAGAATATGGCACTCAACAGCGCAGTAACGGCCGATGGCGGAGAGATTGGCCGCGCACAAGCATTACAGGCACAGGCCTGTCGTCTGGCCCCCACCACTGATATGAATCCGGTATTGCTTAAGCCCAACAGCGACACCGGCGCCCAGGTGATTATTCAGGGCAAAGCGGTCGGTAATCTGCCGGCGCAGGATTATCACGCCTATAAAAAAACCGCCATGAATGCGGTACTGGATTCGTACCAGCGTCTGCAGCAACACTATTCATGGGTGCTGGTCGAAGGTGCCGGCAGCCCCGCGGAAATTAATCTGCGCGCCAATGATATTGCCAATATGGGTTTTGCCGAAGCCGTCGATTGTCCGGTGATTCTGATTGCCGATATTGATCGCGGCGGTGTCTTTGCTCACCTGCTGGGCACACTGGCCTGTCTAAGTGACAGCGAACGCGCGCGCGTTGTTGGCTTTGTGATTAACCGTTTCCGCGGTGATATTGCCCTGCTGCAGGATGGCCTCGACTGGCTGGAAGAAAAAACCGGTAAACCGGTATTAGGGGTTCTGCCTTACCTGCACGGTTTATACCTGGATGCCGAAGATGCCGTCAGCCAGCAACAGGTAGAGCAGGATAAAAATAAAGTCATTAATGTGGTGGTGCCGGTTTACCCGCGTACCAGCAACCACACCGATTTCGACGCATTGCGCGTACATCCGCAGGTAAATTTAATTCTGGTCGGCCCGGAACAAACACCACCGCCGGCGGATTTTGTTATTTTGCCCGGCTCTAAAAATACCCGCGCCGATCTTAACTGGCTGCAAACCCAGCCCGGTAACTGGCCACAGTATCTGCAGCGTCACCTGCGTTATGGCGGCAAGCTGCTGGGAATCTGCGGTGGCTTACAGATGCTGGGAGAAAGCATCAGCGATCCGCATGGCATAGAAGGAACAGCCGGCAGCAGCGCGGGTCTGGGGTATCTGCCATTAATCAGCGAATTAAAAGCCGATAAAACCCTGCGTCTGGTCAGCGGCGAATTGCGCTTGCCGGATCAGCCCGTTGTTGCGGCTCAGGGCTATGAAATTCATGCCGGAATTTCACTCAGCAACGACGATATTCAGGATATTGGCTGCGGCTGGCTAAGCAATGACAACCAGATTATGGCCACTTACTGGCACGGTATATTTGATACGCCGGAAGCCCTGCAGCAAATATTACACTGGGCCGGATTGTCCAATGGTCAGACCATTGATTTCAATGCTATCCGCGAACAACAAATCGATCGTCTGGCTCTCAGCGTAAAACAGAATATCGACTGGCAAAAATTTAATGCTGCTCTGCAGGCATTTAACCCGTCTATGGCGTAACACAATGTCACAGCATTAAGACTAAAGCGCCTTTGCAATTTGCGCCAAAAATCCGTACCCTGCGCCGCTTTTTCACACTCCATAATAGCGCTATCAACAAGGTACAGAATCATGGGCGATGCCGATAAGGTTTTTCAAAGCTATGGGCGCAGCTGTAATAACCCTGTTTTTTATGAGGATTTTTACAACGCATTTATGAATAAGTCCGCCGATATCCGGGCCATGTTCATTAACACCAACATGGAATCTCAGCGTGGCTTATTACGTGGCGGTATTATGTGGCTGGTGATGCACGCGCGCGGTATGTCTGACAGCAAAATCCGCGCACTGGGTGAAAGCCACAGCCGCAAAAATATGAACATTAATCCGGCACACTATAGCCTGTGGATGGACGCGTTGATGGAAACGCTGAGCAAACACGACCCGCTGTTTGATGCCGAGCTGGAACGCATCTGGCGTGCCACACTGCGTCCGGCAATTGAAATGATTCAGAGCATGTACGACCAGTAAAAGCTGCGATCCGACAAAAAAGACCGGAACCGCAGCGCAGTTAACTGGTGTTTTAATCGACAGCCCGGCATCTGCCAGCCCCATAAACCCTGGCACTGACAGACAGCGGGCCCGTTCTGGCCTGCCGGGCCCATGTTTACTTTTCAATATCCGAGTCCCTGCTGACCACCAGGCAAAACGTTTCTCACTGAGGAATTATGGATTTATTACAGGGCTTATTACTGATTACTTCCATCCATCTGCTCGCGGCCGCCTCTCCCGGCCCTGACTTTGTATTGGTCAGTCAGCAAACACTGCGCCACGGACGTAAAACCGGGCTGCTTTGCAGTCTGGGTATTTCGCTGGGATTATCTGTCCATATCCTGTATTCGGCCGTTGGCCTGGCAGCACTGATTGCCAACTCGGTATTCGCACTGTTGATACTGAAAATTGCCGGTGGCTGTTATCTGATATATCTGGGGATTCAGGGACTGAAAAGTAAAGCCGGCAGCATGGACGATACTCCCACAGAAGCAATAGCGGCAAAACCAAAAACAGCCGCGCGCAGTATTGGCAGCGGTTTTTTATGCAATGCGCTGAATCCTAAAGCACCGGTGTATTTTGTTTCATTATTTACGCTGGTTTTATCGGCCGATATGCCGCTGTATCAGTTAGCGATTTACGGCGTGTGGATCATGCTGATTCAGATGGCATGGTTTTCTGCGGTTGTCATGATGCTGTCCCGCCCGGCGGTATCAGCACGTTTTAAGCGCTTCGGTCATTGGATTGACCGTATTTTAGGTGGAGCCATGATTGCACTGGGCATTAAGTTACTGGCCAGCCGCCAGTAACTTAATAATCCTGACTCTCGTTAAGCCATTCACTGAGCGGTAACAGCTGCAGGCGCAGACTTTTGCGTTTCACGCGGGATATAGACAGAAGAACCCACCGGCTCACCGACTTTACGGATAATTTCCTGTACCGAGGAATACTTATCCATCGTGTAATAATTCCCGAATGCCAGAGAATCCACTTCGTCTTTATGCGGGTCTTCAACCTGTTCGCTATTGGCTGATACAGCGCTGTCGCTGCCGTAAACAATATCATCCTGCCCGTCAGCACAGGCAACGGCTGACAGCAGCAAACATAACGCTACCGGCAAGTATGTCTTATGCACCATCATTTCACTCCCCATATATAATCATTACCGCAATCGATAGGGACATCTTTCTGAATAACATCATCCGCATTAATACGGACAACTTTCAGTGTGTAGGTTTTTCCACATTCAATGCCGCTGATTTCATAGCTCTGGCCGGTAGAAATTAACTTACCCTCAATCTGATTCGGGCCATAGCCGGTACCATCTGAAATATAAAAGCCGTTCAGGGTAGCAAAGGCTTTATTCTGAATAAAAATCGACGAGGTTGTACCAACGGGCTCATCTGTATCATCGACTTCCGGGCCACAGCCCAGCAAACAAAACGCTAAAAAGGGGATTAATAGATTACGCACAAAAATATTCCGGACAGTTGGTTTTTATAATAATCAGCAGAATAACATTGCCTTCTGCCAGCGCAAACGATGTTAAAGGGCGACGTTAAAGCGCAATAGCCGCCAGCAGCAGTGCTTCCTGAATTTCAATGGTGGCGCCCAAAGTATCGCCGGTACAGCCACCCAGACGTTTTATCATAGCCGCACGGGCCATCATCAAAATGGTCAGCCACAGGGCGAGAATAAACAGCGCCTGGGTCTGTAAAAACACACCGGCCAGCAACGCCAGCAGCGTTCCGGTAATACCCACCACTAACGGCGTTGCCCCCGCCACCAGCGCACTGGCCAGTCCTTTTTTACGTACATAAGGTGTGGTTGCCAGTAATCCCGGCACTGCGCCACGGGCCAGCATTGGCACCAGCATAAAACCGGCGATTAACAGCCAGATATTCCAGCTGCCACTGCCGCTCTGAGCTTTATCCAGCAGCGCATAAATAGCGGCAAATTTAACCAGCAGGATAACAGCAATAACGGTCACGCCCATCGGCCCGCTTTGCGGATCTTTCATAATCGCCAGCGTGCGTTCTTGATTACCCAGCCCGCCCACCCAGGCGTCGGCGCTGTCGGCCAGACCATCCAGGTGCAGAGCACCACTGAATACGACCCAGATAAATAATAACAACGCTGCCAGCAATAGCAGCGAAACCTGCGGATTATAAAAAACACAGGCGGCGGTAAAGGCCAGCAGGCTGAGGCCGAGCAGGCAACCAATAAGCGGATAAAACACCAGCGAACGGGCCGCGACCGCATCGTCGACGCGTTTTAAATACGGCGTTGGCAGACGCGTCAGAAAAGCCATGGCATACCAGAATGCCCACCAGTGCAGATTCACACAGCCTCCTGATCGTCCGGACGTAAGACCGAGCCGTCCATACCTTCGAGGCTGACCCAGATCTGTTCTTTACCCTGATATTCGCTGTGATCAATTTTAAAACGCAGCAAGCCGGCGTAAGGAATGGCCAGCCGGTTCATGGCTTCCGGCGCCAGACTCAGCAGCTGCTGCGCCAGCACCCGCATCACACCACCGTGGCTGACCAGCAGCAGATGTTCACCACGGTGATCCTGCAGCAGCTCCTGCCAGGCTGCGCCGACCCGCTGCTGCAACTGCGGTACCGGCTCGCCGTTGGGGGCGCAGAAATTCAGCGGATCGGCCCACAAACGCCGGGTGTCATCGGCATATTCAGCCATCACTTCGCTGACATCGCGGTTTTCCCAGTCGCCGTAATCAATCTCCGCCCAGCGCTCATCACACAACAGCGGCAGATTACGGGCGCTGGCCAGTTGTTCCGCCGCACTATGGCAGCGGCTTAGCGGCGAGCTGATAATCCGTGTCCAACTGCTGTCAAAGCGGCGCACCCGTTCGGCAAACTGCCAGCGGCCAAGCTCCGTCAGGGCATGGTCGGTACGACCACGGAAGACGTTGCCACCTTCCGGTTCGCCATGGCGGATAAGATCGATACGGGTGGTGCTCATCAGCGGCTTCCTTACTTCAGTTACCGGACTGTACCGCGGCTTCAACAAAGGTCGCCATCTGGTTATGCAGCGCCAGCGCCTGTTGCACCAGACCCACCGCCACCGCTGCACCGGAACCTTCGCCCAGACGCAGACCCAGCTGCACCAGCGGCTTGCCATCCAGCGCAGTCAGTAAGGCGCGATGACCCGGTTCGGCCGAACTGTGGCCAAACAGCATCCAGTCACGGGCGCCGGCATTCAGCTGCACCGCCAGCAACGCTGCAGAGCTGGCAATAAACCCGTCCACCAGCACCGGAATACCAAGCTGCGCAGCACGCAGATAAGCACCGGCCATGGCGGCAATTTCCAGTCCGCCCACCTGCTCCAGTGCCGCCAGTGGCGAATCCGCCAGCGCACGGGCACGCTCACAGCTTTGCGCCAGAATCTGCTGTTTATGGCTGAGGGCTTCGCCCTGAACACCGGTGCCCGGGCCAACCAGTGCATTCACATCCTGTTTGAGTAACAGCGCACTCAGGCAGCTGGCTGCGGAGGTGTTACCAATGCCCATTTCACCGGCAATAAACAGGTCACAGCCTTCGCCATGCAGACGGTCGATCTGCTCGGCGCCAATCTGCAGTGCCTGCAGCGCCTGAGCGTTGCTCATCGCGGCCTGCTGTGAAAAATCGTTGGTGCCCGGCATCACCGCGCGCTGAATTACCCCGCTGAGCTGATCGGCCGGGAACGCCGTGCCACAGTTCACCACCGACAGTCCCATCTCATGGAAACGCGCCAGTACCGAAATCGCCGCGCCGCCGGCAACAAAGTTTTTCAGCATTTCAACCGTAACCGCCTGCGGAAACGCCGATACACCCTGCGCGACCACACCGTGATCACCGGCAAACACCACGCACTGCGGGTTATTAATCTGCGGTTTAACCTGTCCCTGCCAGGCGGCAAAAGCCACGGCAACGTCTTCCAGCTGGCCCAGAGAACCCGGTGGCTTGGTTAATTGTGACTGACGCTCCAGCGCTTGTTGCCGGGTTTCAGCAGAAAGAGGAGCGGTGGCCTGTTGCCACCAGAATTCAACGGTCATAACACCTGTCTTAATGTATTGATAAATCGTTCATTGTAAAAAGGCGAGCACCTTAACCGCGCTTAACCGCCATGGGAATACCCGCAACCACCAGAGTGACGTTATCCGCCAGCCGGGCAATATCCTGATGCAGCCGTCCGGCTTCATCGACAAAGCGCCGGCTCAGTTCACCCATCGGCACAATGCCATAGCCCACTTCGTTGGATACCAGCAGCAGCGGCTGCTGTAACTGTTGCAGCTCGTCCATTAACGCTGCTTTCTGTCGTTCCCAGTAATCGTTCTGATCACTGAGCAGGCAGTTGGTCAGCCACAGGGTCAGGCAATCGACCAGTATCACCGCCGCCGGATGCTCTGCCCGCACACGCTGCAACGCCGTGGCCAGCTGTAAAGGTTCTTCCAGCGTCAGCCAGTGCGCCGGGCGCTGCTCACGGTGGTGGATAATGCGCTGCTGCATCTCGCCGTCCAGCGCCTGTGCGGTGGCAATATACACCACCTCTGCGGCCTCACCGGCCAGCTGCTCTGCCTGAGCCTCGCCGTAACGGCTTTTGCCGGAACGAGCACCGCCCAGAATCAGTTCAAGCCTGTTCATGTTGTTTACGAACCTTGGGTCTACACTAGAAAAATGGAAACTTACCAGAGAAAGATCAATGAGTACGAACTCTGACCACGAACAACGTATGCATCCACGCTGGATTCTGAAAAGCAATGTCAGTGTATTCGAACGGCAAAGTAAGGAATACCTCGGCCTGCTGGTCGACTGCTCAGAACAGGGCATGATGATCTCCACCTATGAACAACTGCAGCCCGGTACCCAATTGCTGCTCGATCTGGTGGATATCGCCCCCAACGTGAATACCCGCCGCACCGGCCAGTGCAGCGCCGAAGTCGTCTGGTGCGACAAAATCACCCCCAGCCTCTACGGCAACGGCTGCCGCATCAGCCAGCAGGACGATATTCTCGGTGTGATGCTGAAAAGCTACAGTCACGCGCACGATTAATTCTTCTCTTAATTCTTCCTCCTGACAGTCTGTTGGCCTGCGCCTGCAGACTGTTACACTGCCGCCAGTTTCTTTCTGATGAGCCTTCACCATGCTGCAATTCGGCATCGACCTGGGTGGCACCAAAACCGAAATCATTGTTCTCGATCCGCAGGGTAACAGCCTGCTGCGTGAGCGCAGTGCTACTCCGGCACAAAGTTATGACGCCATAGTCGCCAATATCGCGGCCATGGTGGAAAATGCGGCCAGTCGTCTCGGCTGCCATGACTTTTCCCTGGGTATAGGTATTCCCGGTGCGGTCAGCCCCGCCAGCGGACTGATCAAGAACGCCAACACCACCTGCCTGATCGGCCGTGATTTACAGGGCGATCTGCAAAAGCGACTCCAGCCTCTGCTGCAACGCCCACTGGTACTGGCCAACGACGCCGACTGTTTTGCCCTGTCCGAAGCCAGCGATGGCAGCGGCGCAGGTTTTGCCTCAGTGTTTGCGGTGATTATCGGCACCGGTTGCGGCGGTGGCTGGGTGATCAACGGCCGCCTGCTCAGCGGCCCCAATGCCATCGCCGGCGAATGGGGGCACAACCCGTTGCTGTGGCGCGACGCCTCTGACAGTGAAATCGACTGTTACTGCGGCCAGAAAGGTTGCCTCGAAACCCTGTTATCCGGCCCCGGACTGCGTCAGCAGGCCGCACAGGAAACCGGCCTCAGCCTCAGCGCGCAGGAGTGGAACACGCTGGCTGAACAACAGGACCCACAGGCGCAGGCGGTGCTTGTACGCTACTACCGCCGTCTGGCCAAAGCCCTGGCCGGTGTCATCAACCTGATCGACCCGCACGTGATTATACTGGGCGGTGGTGTCTCCAACCTGCCCGGCATTTATCAGGAAGTTCCTGCGCTCTGGGCCGACTATGTATTCTCCGATACCGTCAGCACGCCGCTGAAACAAGCGCTGCACGGTGATTCCAGCGGTGTACGCGGGGCCGCCTGGCTGGGAGCGGCGGCATGCTGATCGGCGCAGCATCAAAACAGACCGGGCTAAGCCAGAAAGCCATCCGCCTGTACGAACAGCAGGGACTGATCCGGCCGCAACGGATCGGCCGTTACCGCCACTTTTCGGCGGCCGATATCGATCTGTTGCTGCTGATCCGCGAAGCCCGCGCTCTGGGTATTCCGCTGCAACGGCTGAAAGCCGCTATCCGTTATCAGAATCAGCAGCCTGACTGGAGCACACTGCGCACGTTTTTGCTGCAGTTCCGTGGCGAAGTCGAAGCCGAAGTGGTGCGGCAGCAACAACGCCTGCAGCAGCTCGACCATTGTTTGCACAGCATCAGCGATTGTCCGCTGGTGCCGGCAGAAAAAATATGACGTTACCGCTTAATCCGGCCCGGTCTTGACTCTGCCCTTAGGGGCAGACCCGATACTTGAAAACCCAAACATACTTATCGGAGTTTTCTGTTTATGCCTAAACACATTCTGATCCTGAACGGCCACCCGGATCGTAACCGCCTGTGCGGGGCGCTGGCTGACGCTTACCAGAACGCGGCGGCTGAGAGGGCTGAGATTCAGCGCTTTGATCTGGCCGACATGCAGTTTAATGCCAACCTCAGCCAGGGTTATGCTGAAGAAGCTCCGCTGGAGCCCGATCTGCTCAGCTTTCAGCAGGCATTGCGTGATTGCGATCATCTGCTGCTGGTCGCTCCCGTCTGGTGGGGCAGTGTTCCGGCCCGTCTGAAAGGCCTGTTTGACCGCACCTTACTGCCCGGTTTTGCCTTCCGTTATGAAGCCGGACAAACCCTGCAGGAAAAGCTGCTGCGCGGCAAAAGCGCCGAAGTGTTTCTGACGCTGGATACCCCGCCCTGGTATTTCCGCTGGTTTCAGAAAGCTCCGGCGGTGTATCAGCTGAACCATGCCACCCTGGGATTCTGTGGTTTCAAACCGGTCACCACCACGCTGTTCGGGCCGGTGATCAAATCCAGCGCGAAACAACGCGAACAGTGGCTGCAACAGGCTGCCAGCAAAGGCCGGAAAATCGCATCTGAAAGCAAGCGGACAGCAGCTCACTCTATGTAGACCTTGTCGCGGCAGCGCCGGGCTGATAGAACTGAGGCATACACCCGTTTCAGGAGGAAGCCATCATGACCAGCCCGGATACCATTCAAAGCAATACCCACCACGGCCATTGCCTGTGCAAGGCCGTGACCTTCAGCGCCAGAAATCCCAGTGAACATATCGGCGCCTGCCATTGCGCTACCTGCCGGCGCTGGGGCGGCGGCCCGTTTATGTCGGTCGACTGCGGTCAGGATATTGAATTTCAGGGGCAGGAACATATTGGCGTGTACCAGTCATCCGACTGGGCTGAGCGCGGTTTCTGCAAAGAATGCGGCAGCCATCTGTTTTATCGACTGAAGCACAATCAGCAATATATTGTGCCGGCGGGCTTATTCGACAGCGGCCCGGAAGCGACCTTCGATCATCAGGTGTTTATTGACGAGAAACCGCACTATTACTCCTTCGCCAACGACACCAAAAACATGACCGCAGCGGAGATGTACGCGCTGTTTAACAGCAGCTCAGAGAGCTGATATGAAGAGAGCCGGAAGCGTCAGGGCGCTTCCGGTATTGAGTCAGGATTCTGCTGCTCGCGTTTATGATGACGCATCAGCACCAGCACCAGCACAATCGCCGGCAGGCCCAGCGCCGCAGCCAGCACGAAAAACTCGGCGTAACCTGCCACATCCACCACCCAGCCGGAAAAGCCGGAGATAAATTTACCCGGTAAAGTCATCAGTGAACTGAATAACGCATATTGCGTGGCGGTGTAGTTTTTATTGGCCAGGCTCGACAGATACGCAATAAAGGCCGTGCTGGCAATACCACCACTGAGGTTGTCAGCACTGATTACCAGCGCCAGAGCAGGCAGTGGCGGCGTTCCCAGATCACCGACCATGGCCAGCGTGGCAAACAGCAGATTGGTAACCGCCACCATCACCGCGCCCAGCAGCAAAGGCCGGAAAATACCGTACTTCACCACCAGCACACCGCACAGCACCGAACCGAAAATCGTCAAAAAGAAGCCGAACACTTTGGCCACACTGGCGATCTCGGGCTTGCTGTAACCCAGATCCAGATAAAAGGGGTTGGCCATAATGCCCATGGTGATATCACTGAGACGGTACAGCGCAATAAAGCCCAGAATCAGCAGCGCAAAACGGCCGTTACGCTGGAAGAACTCCAGCACCGGGCAGATCACCGCACTCAGCAACCAGCGCTGCCAGCGCGGCCGCTGCTGCAGATGCATCGGCCGGCCCATGATGTCATCGACCAGCAGAAGTTCATTACGCATCCGCTCAGCATCACTCTGATGCGGCGGTTCATCGGCCCAGAGAATGGCCAGCATGCCGATCACCATCAGCAACGCCATCACCAGATAGGTGATATGCCAGTTGGTAAATTCGGCGAGATACAAAGCTCCGGCGCCGGTGACCAGCAAAGCCAGACGATAGCCAAAGACATAGGCGGCCGACATCGCACCCTGTTGTTCATCGGCGGCGGATTCAATGCGCAGTGCATCCAGTGCCACGTCCTGCGTGGCTGCCGAAAACGCCACCAGCAAGGCGGCCAGGGCGATCAGTAATAAGGAATTCTGCGGATGGGCGATACTCATCAGCATCAGACCGGCGGCGATGCCGCACTGGCCGAGTAAAATCCAGCTGCGGCGCTGCCCCAGCCGCTGCAGCAATGGCAGACGCAGGCGGTCGACCACCGGCGCCCAGAACACTTTGACCGAGTAGGTAATACCGACCCAGGCAAAGAAGCCGATGGTCGTACGTTCTATTCCCTCATCCCGCAGCCAGGCCGTCAGCGTGGTAAACACCAGCAAATAGGGCAATCCGGCACTGAAGCCCAGCAAGGCGATGACCAGAACCGGCTTTTGCCGGTAAATGTCCCAGACCTCTATCAGCCAGCGCTTTACCTCCGGCGGGATGCGGAAATAAGGGATGATCATCAGTCTTTAAAGTTCTTGAACGCCAGTGGCATATCAATGCTTTCGTCGCTGCGGAACATGGCCATCACGGCCTGCAGATCGTCGCGGGCTTTGCCCTGTACGCGCACGGTTTCACCCTGCACAGAGGCCTGCACTTTGATTTTGCTGTCTTTAACCATCTTCACCATTTTACGCGCCAGATCGCTGTCGATGCCCTGACGCATGGTGGCTTTTACTTTAACCTGCTTGCCTGCACCTTCGAGCTTACCGAACTCCAGACAGGTGACTTTAATGCCGCGCTTGGTCATGGCGCCGGTCAGCATGGATTTCATCTGATCAATCTGAAACTCATGGTCAGCGGTCATGGTGACCACCAGTTCTTTCAGCTCGAAACTGGCGCTTACGCCACGGAAATCGAAACGGGTGCTCAGCTCACGGTTGGCCTGATCGACCGCGTTCTGGGCTTCGTGTTTATCGACTTCAGATACGACGTCAAATGAAGGCATAAAAAATTCTCCTGCTTATGGCCTGACAGCGGCCGCTAATAAATCTGTGTCCGGTATGCCTGCCGGCGCAACAACACAACCGGAACAGCACTGCCGAAATAATGAAAGTGCCGCATTGTATACCGTCCGCCGCCGATAAAGCCAAAGTCTCGGAGAGCAGTGCTGGCGGTATGTCCTCACTGGCGACTATACAAAAGTCAGCTAAAATTTTTGCTATGCAAACCAAAATGACCCTGCACGGCGCCGGAGTGTATTACTTCGCAGTGACCGGAGCGAAAGACCAGCCCATCTTCAACTCGGTATTCGAGTACGAATATGGCCTCAGAATTCTGTCCAGAGTGACCGGAACCCGTCTGCTTGCCTACGTGCTGGACGAGCGTCAGATGCAGTTTGTGCTGCGCTGCCAGCGCGACTGGACCGAGGTGATGGACGATATCCAGGCCGCCTTCGACAGCATGCACGAACGCTGCTGGCACAAGCGCCGTCAGGTGTTATCCGATCAGGGCGTAGTATTGCTGGTCGATGAACGTGTCGCACTGACCGAACTGATACTGCAGTTGCATCACTCTCCGGTGCACAAGGGTAAAGTGGCCGATGCCAGCCTCTGGCCCTGGAGCAGTGACCGCTACTATCGCGAACCGACTCCGCCGGCCTGGCTGGATACCGAATCCATGCTCAATCTGCTGGTAAATGGCCGCCGTAACCGCGCCCAGCATTATATTGACGTAATGAAGGCACCGTTCAGCCCTAAGCTCGATCTGAGCCACGGCAGCCACCCGCTGTATCAGGCGCTGGCCCGCGATCAGTGGGTGGATCAGCACCTGAAAAGAGAAGCTTTAACTCAATCTGCCTACTCACGCAGTGATGTGCAGCGCCTGTTCGACGATGCCTGCCAGCTGGTTGCCCGGCAATTTAATCTGACCACCGCCGAGCTTTGTGACAAACATAACCGTCGCCGTTTTCATCACCTGATGCCTTTGGTTATCTGGCTGCTGCGTGAACGCGGTGTGCATCTGGATGCCATGACCAAACTGGTCGACGAAGACGAAGTGCGGCTGCAGCTCTGGTTACGCAACCTGCCCGCCGACCATACCCGCAATATCCGTGACAAACTGGCCCGCCAGTGGTCACCATCGGCGCCGGGACTGACGGCCATAGCGGCAGCCGGCACGGTGGTTGAAGAACCTGAAGCTGAGCCAGAATCAGGATCAGAATTCGAAAGCGCCGATAACTCAGCTACTGATCCTGCGGCAACGGACAACAGCGCCGGGCCTGATAACCTGAACGCCGTCGAAACCGAAGCCGCCAGCGTCACGCCGCAGTAATCTCCAACCTGCAGGCTGAGGCTGCTTTCCGCGCCCGGCCTGCCTATAATCGCGCGATGACGATTTCATCCCCTTCTGCTCAGAACATATCCCGGCAATCCCCACTCAGCATTGGTCTGCTGGGCACAGGGGCGGTTGGCACACTGATGGCCAGCCACTGGCGTCAGCACAGGGTATTTGCCCTGCCGCGTGATAAGGCGTCTGCAGTAACCCTCAACCTTTATCTCCCCAACAACGAAGCGGGAGAACAACAGCTGCAATGGGCGCTGCCGTGCTGGCAGGGAGAGGCCCTCGACTGGCTGGTAGTCACCACCAAAGCCGCCGATACCCTGAGCGCTCTGCAACCCTGGCTTGGCCGTCTGCCTCAGGTGAAAAACCTGCTGTTACTGCAGAACGGAATGGGGCAGCAGCAGCAATGCGCCGACTGGCTGGCACGGCAGCAGCTACCGGTCAGACTCTGGGCTGGCATCTCCACCGCCGGAGGCTACCGGCGCACAGCCAATAATGCTCAGGGCAGCGAAGTGGTCTATGCCGGAGCCGGACAAACCATTGCCGGACGCTGGTGCGGAAATGATAGCGAAGACACACAACTGCCGCCGGACATCGAAGCCGTCAGCGATATCCACAACAGAATGCGCGAAAAGCTTGCCATCAACGCCGTGATCAATCCGCTGACGGCCATCCTGCGTTGCCATAACGGCGAGCTGGTCAGCAACCCGCTTTATCTGCCACAGTTACAGGCACTGGCAGCAGAAGTGGATAACCTGTATCAGCAGCTGCACTGGCCGTTGTCACAGGATCTGACCGGCCGGGTAGAACAGGTCGCCCTGGCGACCGCCGCTAACCGCTCTTCGACCCTGCAGGATATTCTGGCCGGCAGAACAACCGAGCTGCCCTATATTTGTGGCTACCTGCAGCAACAGGCGCACAATCTCGGCCTGTCTTTACCGCTGACCGACCGGCTGATGCAACAGCTGCAGGTCTGAAACAGGAGTAATAGGATGTATCCGCACAGGAGGTTGCAGTCACCATGTTATTAGCACGGCAAAAAACCATGCTCGCCACTGTGACAGTCTGTGCGCTGATTATTATCCTCACCACACTGGCCTACATTGCCGCCGCTGACCGTGTAGGACGTGAACAACTGGCCCCCGAAATCAGCGATGCCTTTGCCGATATCCTGCAGATTCAGCTGACCCATAACATCACTGACCTGCCGACCCTGCAGTCGATGCTGGAGCGTTTTACCCGCCACTTTCAGATCCGTGAAGCCGCGTTATACAACAACCACGGAGAACGCCTGAGCCACAGTTATCGCAATTCACCACTCTTGTCGGCACGTCTCGAAGACAGCCTGCTGACCGACAAACTGCACCAGTACCGGCTCAGCAGTCCGCGCGGGGAACTGCAATTGCTGGTGATCAGCGACCGTTCCCTGCCAGGCTTTTTTATCCTCGATACATTAACCACCACGCTGTTTGTAGTCAGTATTTCTGCCCTGCTGATTTTTGCACTCTATGCCCTGACCCGGCGCTGGCAGAAACGCCCTTACCTGCAACTGTTAAGCAGCGTGCGCCGTGCCACCCGCGATGGCGAAAAAGAAGAAGCCATTACCATCCGCAGCGATGACCCCGATGTACAGCCGCTGACCAATGCCCTGAATGATCTGCTCTGGCAGTATGATCAACGCACCCTGAATTTACGTAATGCTCATCAGCAGGCCGAAAGTGCCCGTCTGCGTGCGACACGTCTGTCGACTGAAACCCGTCAGATTAACGAAAACCTGGCGCAGGAAATTTCGGTGCGGCGTGGCATCGAAACCCAGCTTAAAAATACCCAGACCCTGCTCGACGGTATTATTAATGCCATGCCGTCAGCCCTGTTCACTCTGGATGCCCAGCTGCGCATCGTGCAGTGCAACCAGCAAGCCGGAGACTGGCTGGGTAAGCAACGCCAGCAATTAACCGGCCGCCATCTGTTGCAACTGATTCCGGAGCTTGCTCCCCATGCCGATCTGTTGAACGCCGCCGAACAGAACAGTGCTGTCCATAAACTGGAAAGACTGGCGATCAACAGCTTTATGCAGCCACTGATGACCGACACCATGATCTATCCTCTGCCGGAACAACAACAGGCCAAACTGGTGCTGCGTATTGATGACGTGTCACAGCGTCTGCAGCTGGAAGAAATCATGGTACACAGCGAAAAGATGATGACGGTTGCCGGACTGGCGACCGGCATCGCGCATGAAATTAATAATCCTCTGGGAGCCATTCTGCAGAACCTGCAGAATATCCGCCGTCGCCTGCAACCCGGCCTGACGGCCAATGAACGTGTAGCAGCAGAAACCGGCCTGCCCCTGGACAATCTTGAGCTCTATCTGCAGCAACGCGATATCCTGCAATTTATGGATAATATCCAGCAGGCCGGCGAACGTGCCGCCAATATTATTGCCAATATGCTGCAGTTCTCGCGCAGTGATAAGCAGCAGAAACAGCGTACCGACCTTAATGCACTGATCAACAACACCCTGAGCATCGCCCGGGGTGATTTCGGTTTGCGTCATATTCAGCTGCAGTTCTCCCCAACAGAAACACCGGCCTGGGTCGAATGTCTGCCCGGTGAAATAGAACAGGTTCTGCTGAATTTACTGAAAAACTCGGTCCAGGCGCTGAGCGAGTACCAGCCTGACGATTCTCAGTGGCAGCCCAATATTCACCTCAGCATCGAACAGCGCGACCAACATCAGGTAATTGTGCTGGAAGACAATGGACCGGGCATACCCTCAACCATTGCTGCGCATATTTTCGAGCCTTTTTACACCACCAAAGACGTCGGTGAAGGCACAGGCCTGGGCTTATTTGTTTCCTATTTTATTATCACCAGTCATCACCATGGTCAGCTGCGTTACCGGCCTGGCAGACAACATGGTGGCGCCTGCTTTGAGATTGCCCTGTCTGCCGGCGATTGAATCCGCTATGCAACCGCCTTACCTCAAAACCTAAGTGAATTATTTTCAAACCAACCATGTGGATAATTCACTGCCTTTTGTGCCAGCGCTATTGACCCATCGCACAGGGCTCTATACCCTTCGCGCTTTCAGGTGCCCTCAGCCTTTTTACTGACGAGGGTTAAACGGGAAGTCTGGTGTCGTGTGTTCTTACCACCAATCCAGCGCTGCCCCCGCAACGGTGATCGACCATACTGATAACAAATGCCACTGTGCTCTGCATGGGAAGGTGTTGTCAGCGAGCTAATGCTCAGGTCGTAAGCCCGGATACCGGCCTGAATAACGATACTGACGTTGCGGTGGGCGACGGAGGGTGATCTGCAATATCCCATCTATTGCCGTTCAGGCCTCTTGCCCCCGCGTTGATTACGATCTGCGGGTATGCTCCTGATGAAATCCGGTTTAACAGTGCCTTTGTTGCTCTGCTCCACTCTGGTTAATGCCAGCGGGGAGGAGGCGCCTGCACTGGATATTATTGAAATTCACGGACAGCAAACGGAAGGCTTGTCCCCCCTCGATCTTCCCGGTTCCCACACCCGCATAAATCTGTCAGAAGCAGCGAACAGTACTCTGGCCATAGAAGATATTCTTAATCAGCAGTCAGGCATTCAAATCCGTTCAATAGGCGGCCGGGGACAGTTCAGTTATCCAAGCATCCGCGGAGCATCCGGCAAGCAACTGCAGATACTATGGGACGGAATACCGCTGTCGACACTCAACGGAATGGAAGGCAACCTGCCTTCTGTTGGAATGTCATCTCTGGAAGCCATTGATATTTACCGGGGTACAGCTCCGGTTGAACTGGCTCCCACAGCTATCGGCGGTACAATAAATCTGCGATCCCGGCAACACAGCAACCACAATAGTGAAGGCAATGCTTATCTTGCTGCCGGCAGTTTTGGTTACGGAGCTGCGGGAGGCTGGCACGCATCCGGTTCAGAAACATGGCAGATATTTACTGCGGCAGACTATATGCAGGCAGAGAACGATTTTTCCGTTTCAGCCGCAAACGGTTCTGTCGACTCGGATGCCTCCTCGGTTAAAGAAAAACGCGAAAACAATGCAGCAGAACACACCACCGCAATATTTCGCGCAGATTATCAGGGCTTTATGCAGTGGAAACCATCCTTCCTGTTTCAACATTTGGATAAGAGGCAGGAACTGGCAGGGCTTCGTAATATAAAAGCCAATCAAGCATACACCGCTGAAACCACCAGCAATCTGAGCCTGTTACTTGACCATCAGGCGGACAAAAATCAACACACAACAATGGTGCTGACCCTGTCTGAAACCGATGAAACATACGACGATCAGGGCGACAATATCGGCCTCGGGCGGCAAAAAAACATTTACAGCAACACCGGCATCCTTGCCCGTTTAAATCAGACATATAAGTACAAAAAAACGGACTATCTTTTTACTGCTTCAATCCGCTCTGAAGACAGTGACGCAGAGTATCGCCTGAAGTCTGACAGTACGGTCCGCTCAGACTGTCTGAGCGGTAATGACTGTCCTTACAGCTATACACGTAATCAATACCATCTCGGCACCCGTATCACCCATCAGCTGACACATGCAACGCTGCTGAATACACAGCTGAGTTATCTGCAACTTTCTGACCGGCAGAATGCAGTCTATGGACTGACTGAAACTGAAAACAACGAGAGTTTTATCAGCGGTGACATTGGTGCAGATATCTGGATTTTGTCTCACACAACCTTCGGTATTCTGTTCAGTAGTCAGGTTCGGCCAGTCACTACTCAGGAACTGTTCGGAGACCGCGGTCTGACGCTGGGAAACCCGGATTTGAAAGCTGAGCGTTCGCAAGGTGTTGATCTTACGCTTTCATCTTTTTTTACCCTAGGAGAATGGTCTTTATCCGGCTATTACCGAACACGTGAAGATGCTATATCGGCCAGTGCCGACAGCCGTGGTGTGATTCGCTATGACAATTTTTCCAGTACCCGTCATACCGGAGCAGAAGTAACCATCGACCTGAACATTACCTCATCAGTGAGTATTAAAGGTAATTCTGGCTGGCATAACCAGATAATTACCGACCACATTCGCCCGGCATTTATTGGCAATAGAGTTCCCAACCAGAGAACCTGGGACCATTACTATGCACTGCAATACATGAAAAATAACTGGTCATCTGCAATCGCATACACACGGCAAGCCGGTGGTTTTTATGAATCAACAAATTTGCTGGCAATTCCTTTACGATCCCAGGTCAACTTCTGGGCCGGTTATACACTGACAGATCTTACTTTTCGCTTTGAGGCTAACAACCTCACCAACAACCGTGTTTCTGATTTTTATCATTACCCGGTGCCAGGCAGAAATTTCGCATTTAAAACGTCATACAGGTGGTAAGAATGAAAAATATTTTGGCAACATCCATTGCTGCAGCAACCATTATTCTCAGTGGTTGTAATGAGTCTGACTCTTCCGCAAAGCCCGGCACCATAAAAATTTCAGGTGACTATTCAGCTATTATTCTGCAGGCCGATTATGCATCTGGTTCAAACGTTGCGATTGCCGACCCATCTGATCTTTCTAATATTGTTGAAAATTACTACGCAGACACTGCATCCGATTACACCCTGGCCTCAGATGGTGAGTATTACTATCATATTGGCCGAAGCGATACCGGGGTGATCAGCAAATACAAAACTGATGCTCCTCAGGCTAACTACTATGGTAATGGCTATGCACTGACAACTGCCGGACAGGAAACAGGATCCAACGTGCACGATATCGGTTTTTTGCCCGATGGACTGGCCATCCTTACCCGCTACAGCCAAAAATCCGTCTGGATTGTTGATCGTGACGCCAACACATCTTCAGATTTTAAACGAGCTGAAATTGATCTCGGCAGCTACGTAGCAGAAGACGACACGCAAAGTCCGGCACCAGAAATGGATGACGTAGTTGTCTATGGCAATAAAGCCTTTATCACCCTCCAACGTCAGGGTACTGAAGATAAGTCATACGGACTGGTACGCCCGGCCTATGTTGCCGTTATTGATACAGATAAGCGACAAGAAATTAATACGGGAAAAGGTTCAGAAGGCCTTAAGGGTATCAAGCTGGAAATCGCAAATCCAATTAACGTCTCTTCCGAAGATAAATACCTCTATATTCAGGGAATTAACTACTCTGCAAATAAAACTGGTGAATATACCGGCGGGCTTGTCCGAATCGACATGACGAATTATGAACAGACCGTTATGTTTCAGCCGACAAGCCAAACCGGCAGCATCAGTGACCTGGCCGTCATCAATGGTAATATCTTTGTTATTATCTACGATGACTGGCAGAATAATACTCTGGCACGCCTGAATATTGATGGTAGCCTGACCAAAGCCAGTGCTTTTTCTGCTATGAACCTGACGTTTATTCAGGAAGGACCTGAAGGTAATTTATGGTTGGGACGTGGCGCTGACACCAGCAACAATTCCGCTGTTCTTAAGCTGTCGACCACCGATTTCAGCGTCATTGATCAGGTAGAAACAACATTGGATCCGATCGGTATTACCTTCGTTAATAACTAATTGTTTATAAAGGTATTTATATGGGCAACCGTTTATCCAAAATCGTAACCAAAACCGGCGACGGTGGTGAAACCGGTCTGGGCGACGGTTCCCGTGTCAGTAAAAGCAGCGAACGTATCCATGCCATCGGCGATGTGGACGAGCTGAATTCCTGGATGGGATTACTGCGCGCCGAACTGAGTGCTGATGACGACCTGCAGCCATTGCTGCATCAGATTCAGCATGATCTGTTCGACCTTGGCGGTGAACTTTCAGTACCGGGATTTTATGCCCTCAGTGAAGAGTTACTGCAGGATATTGAAGATAATCTGGAAGCTCTTAACGATACTCTGCCAGCGCTGAAAGATTTTATTCTTCCCGGAGGCAACCGTTGCGCCGCCTGTGCCCATATGGCACGTACCGTTTGTCGCCGTGCTGAGCGTTCTCTGGTAGAAATGGCCCGTACTGAAACAGTCAGCTCGCTGGCACTGCGTTATCTCAACCGTTTATCAGATCTGCTGTTTATTCTCGCCCGGGTTCTCGCCCGGCGTGATAATGGTCAGGAGGTTATCTGGCAAAGCCGGCATAAGCGTAACGACGATAATTCCTGATACCGTAGTCTGACGCACCATAAAAAACGCCCACTGTATCGTGGGCGTTTTTTATGGCATATCGCTGGTATTTATCGGACCTTAAATTGCTCAACCCGCTGCGCAAGTGAATCGGTAATGGCCTGAGTCTGACGTACGGCCTGCACGGTTCCTTCGGCGTTGCTGGACGTCTGCTGGCCACTGTTACGGATTGCTTCCAGGTTATGTTCGAGATCAGCTGCGCTGCGTTTTTGCTCATTGGCCGTCACGACAATATCCGTCGTCTTCTTCTGAATATCACCCATACTGATCTGAATTTCATTCAGCGTGGTGCTGACCTGTTCAGAGTGAGAGACGGTGCTTTCGACCATTTTGCGGTTCACTTCCATGGTATCCACTGCACTGACAATATTTTTCTGCACTTCACTGATCAGACCTTCAATTTCCTGTGCTGATCCCTGAGTGCGGCTGGCCAGTGTGCGTACCTCATCAGCAACCACAGCAAAACCACGGCCCTGTTCACCGGCCCGGGCTGCTTCAATGGCCGCATTCAATGCCAATAAGTTGGTCTGCTCCGCAATACCTTTAATGGTCGCCAGAATACTGCTGATGCTGGAAGAATTCTCTGCCAGACGGTTTACCGCCTCCATTGAGTTAGCCATTTCATCGGCCAGACTGCGTACCTGATCCATCACCCGGGTAACAACCTGTCCGGCTTCATCCGATTTTTTATGGCCACTGTGCGCCGCTTCTTCTGCCTCTTCGGCCAGGTGGGTTACCGTAACAGCACGGTCTGCCATATCACTGATAATCTGTGAAACCTGATTGGTTTGTTCAAGCTGAATCTGTACGGCCTGACGGCTGCGGTTGGCAATGCTTTCTACCTCATTGACATTCGCGCTGACCGAGCCGGCACTGTCTTTTACCGCGGTCAGGGTATTGCGGATATTGCTGATCATTTCATTAAAAGCGTCACGTAGCTGCCCCATTTCATCACGGCCATTGAAGCTGATTTCATGGGTAAGGTCGCCATTGGCAATATCACGGGCAGTACCGGAAAAACGCTTAATGGTGTAACGGATAGACATAAAAAATGCGAGATACAGGTAAACAATAATGGTCAACGCTGACAGCAGAACCAGAGCCAGTATTCCGATGCGTTTTTGCTGCCCGTCCAGACGCGACTGTAATTTACGGCTGATCAGCGGGAAGGCTTTATTTTCTATGTCTTTTAATACCTGTAGCTGACTCTGATAGAACTTATCATAATCCTGCCAGCTGGATTCGATGGTCGCTGCCGCAATAATTTCTTCATCTATTTTCATACGGATACTGTCAACTGCCTTAACAGCAGCCTGAGCTGCAGTCAGCAAATCAGCATCACCAACCGCTTCCGCACTGCTGACCATCAGCTGCATATTGGGGTGCGCGGCCAGCAGCTGGTCGTAGACAACGTTCATCAGGTCATAGGTAGCTGATTGCAGATACTGTTCTACAAAGGCATACACCCCTGCAGCATGCCCCATACCGCCGACAAGATGAGCTTCTGGTAATGTCATAACAATGCCGACAAGGCGCTGAATATCACCATCAGAATCCAGTGAAATACCGGACGACTGGGTGTACTGGCGAATAACCAGATACAGCTCGTCAATTACAATCTGATAATACTTATACTGATCACGGAAGGTCGGCTGACGATGCTCACCGGTCATTTTCAGGCGATGGGCATACTTTTTCTCCCAGCCTTTTAACAGCGAGAGCAGCTCTTCATCGTCAGTGCTTTGCAGTAACTTCTGAATCTGCTGGGGAATATCGTTCATGCGCTGTTCTGCACGGGCGCGGAGTTCAGCATTATTCTGATGCGGAACCACCGCAGCCAGATCACGGAATGCTTCAAGCTCATGGGCAAAATTAAATAATTGCTGAGTGCTCTGCAGCCCGCTTAATTCCAGCTCCGTTTTTTTCATCGATTCAAATGCAGCAAGAAAAACCTGCCCGCTCAGAACCACCAGAGGCACCATAAACAAAAAACTGATCAGGCCGAATTTGGCAGCATAACTCAGCTGCCCCATAAATTTGATTGCCGGCCACATTAGTGCTTTCAGCATAGACTCCTCACACCCTTACTTATGCTTGTTATCTGGAGATCCGCCGGTGTAAGAAAACCTTTCACCGACGACGCTCTGGGTACCCTTAATTTATAAAATATTATCTGTCTACAACGTCTTACTCTGGCAACGCCTGACAGTGTCTGCGATATCACTACATCAGAACATTACGTAAATCCTGCAGGTACATTACCAGGCGCTGGCTGAATCGGGCTGCCTCGGCACCATCAATCACCCGATGGTCGTAAGACAGAGATAAAGGCAGCATCAGGCGAGGTATAAAAGCCGTACCATCCCATACCGGTTGCATCGATGCTTTCGATAAGCCAAGAATGGCAACTTCCGGTGGATTCACAATAGGGGTAAACGCTGTACCACCAATACCACCGAGACTGGACAGACTGAAACAGCCACCCTGCATATCAGCTAATGGTAGCTTACCCAGTCGGGCCAATTCGGCCTTATCGGTAAGCTCTTGTGTGATTTGTGTAACCGATTTCTGATTCACGTCGCGAATGACAGGCACCAGTAATCCTTTCGGCGTATCGACCGCCACGCCGACATGCACATAGTGCTTCAGAATCAGCTTTTCGCCATCGGCACTGAGCGAGGCATTAAAAGATGGAAAATCTTCCAGCGCCTTGGCAATCGCTTTAAGCACGAAGGGAACAATAGAAAACTTTATTCCCTGCCGCGCATAACGTTCGTTCTGCTGTTTGCGATAATTTTCCAGGTCAGTGATATCGGCCTGATCAAATTGCGTGACTTGTGGCACATTCAGCCAGGCCGTTGTCATCGCCCGCGCGGTTGCCCGTTTAATATTATTCAGCGGACTTTCACTGATTTCACCGAATTTGGCAAAGTCCACCACAGGCACCGCAGGTATGCCTGAACCACCCGACACGGAGGCTGGCTCACTGTTCAGCCGTTGTTTTACATAACGCTGGATATCGTCTTTGGTGATACGCTGTTTTGGCCCGCTGCCGCTGACCTGTGCCAGATCGACACCAAATTCGCGCGCCAGCTTGCGTACCGCCGGGCCGGCATGAACTTCAGCAGCGGAAGAGCGCACATTAGCAGCAGGAATCGTTGCTGTAGCGGCAGTTGCTGCGACTGTTGTTTGTACTGTTTTTTCTGCTGGCGCCACCTCAGCCGCTGCAGATTCAGCGGCGTTGTTTTCCGCAGATACAGCACTACCAGCAGCCGGCTGTAATTTAAGCATGACATCACCGGCACTGACTTTATCACCGGTTTTAACGGCGACACTGATTACGGTACCAGCCTGACCGGCCGGAATTTCCATCGACGCTTTATCCGATTCCAGCACCAGCACTGTTTGTTCGGCATCAATATCATCACCGGCACTGACCTGAACCTCAATCACTTCCACCTGCTCAGAACCGCCAAGATCCGGGATAGCAATAGCAACGGCTGCGGCAGGTTCAGCACTCGGTGACGGCGCACTTTCTACAGCATTTTTTACCGGAGCTTCTGTCGTTTTCTGTTCTGCAGCAGGAGCGCTTTCAGCGTTTTTTTCTTCAGCGGCATTTTCTTCAGTACCTGAAGCATCGCTATCCAGTTCACCGAATACATCACCACTGCTGACTTTATCGCCCACTTTAACACTCAGGTTTTTAATCACGCCGGCGGCTTCGGCCGGAATTTCCATCGTTGCTTTATCGGTTTCCAGAACAATTAATGCCTGTTCCATTTCGACCGTATCGCCGGGGCTGACCAGAATTTCGATCACTTCAACCTGACTGGCACCACCGAGATCCGGGATTTTTAAAGTCGTCATGCATCCATCCTCAGCTGTACAGTGGGTCAGGTTTGGCGGCATCGATATTCAGTTCGCTGCGCCATTGTTCGAAATCAGCGGCTTTTAACGCACCGCTCCTGACCAGTTCGCTTGCCGCAGCCCAGGCTACGTGTTGCCAGTCCACCTCAAAGAAGCGGCGTAAATTTTCACGCGAATCGCTGCGGCCAAAACCATCGGTACCCAGCGTGCGGTAACGCCGTCCTTCAGGAATAAAGGCGCGTATCTGTTCGGCATAGGTTTTCATATGGTCGGTTGTGGCAACGATTGGGCCTTCGCTGTCTGCCAGCTGACGGGTAACCCAGGGAACCGGAGGCTGTTCCGTCGCGGACAATAACGCTGTCCGCTCACAGGCCAGACCATCACGGCGTAATTCATTAAAGGACGTTACGCTCCAGACATCGGCAGCAATGCCCTTACCTTCCAGCCACTGCGCCGCCTGTTCAACCTGGCGTAAAATAGAGCCGCTGCCCAGCAGCTGAATACGCGCCGGCTTCTTGTTTTTCGCGCCTTTAATTGCCGATTTTTTCAGGCGATACAGCCCGCGTTTAATCCCCTCTTCCACCCCTTCCGGCATCGGCGGATGAACGTAGTTTTCATTCAGGCTGGTGATGTAATAGAAGACTTTTTCTTTCTTCTCATACATGCGCTTCAGGCCATCCTGAATAATCACGGCCAGCTCATAAGCATAAGTAGGATCGTAGCTGACACAGTTGGGAATGGTGGATGCAAGAATATGACTGTGACCATCCTGATGCTGTAAACCTTCACCATTCAGGGTTGTCCGCCCCGAAGTTGCACCAATCAGAAATCCCTGACACTGCATATCGCCAGCTGCCCAGGCCAGATCACCGATGCGCTGAAAGCCAAACATCGAGTAATAAATATAAAACGGAATCATCGCCAGTCCGTTGGTACTGTACGAACTGCCCGCTGACATCCAGGCAGCAAAAGCACCGGCTTCGTTAATGCCTTCCTCCAGAATGCGGCCTTTTTTATCCTCGCGGTAATACATCACCTGGCCCTGATCGACCGGCTCGTATAACTGACCTTCGGATGAATAAATACCCAACTGGCGGAATAAACCTTCCATACCAAAGGTGCGCGCTTCATCCGGCACGATTGGTACTACGCGGTCGCCCATGATTTTATCTTTCACCAACTGCGACATAATGCGCACAAAGGCCATGGTGGTAGATATTTCACGTTCACCGCTACCTTCGGTCTGGGCTTTAAAAAACTCCAGATCCGGTGCGGTTAATGCCGTCCAGTTTTCTGTACGCTGTGGTAAATAGCCGCCAAGCTTTTCCCGCTGTTTACGCATATAGGTCAGCTCCGGACTGTCTGCCGGTGGCCGGTAAAATGGCATATGCGGAAGATCTTCATCACGAACCGGAATATCAAAACGGTCGCGAAAGGCTTTAATACTTTCTATATCGAGTTTTTTAACCGAATGCGCCTGATTCTGCCCTTCAGCTTCGGCACCCATGCCGTAGCCTTTAATGGTATGAGCCAGAATAACCGTTGGCTGTCCTTTATGATTTACTGCCGCATGATAGGCGGCATAAACTTTATAAGGATCATGGCCGCCACGGTTCAGGCGGAAAATATCTTCATCGGATAAATCTTTAATTAATTCCGTCAGCTCCGGGTATTTATCAAAGAAATGCTCGCGGGTGTATTTTCCACCTTTGGCTTTGTAATTCTGGTATTCACCATCAACGGTTTCGTCCATGCGCTTCTGCAGCATGCCTTTACGGTCTTTTGCCAGCAGTGGGTCCCAGTGCCGCCCCCACACGACTTTAATCACATTCCAGCCGGCACCGCGGAACTGACTTTCAAGCTCCTGAATAATTTTACCGTTCCCACGAACGGGGCCATCAAGGCGCTGCAGGTTGCAGTTAACAACGAAGATTAAATTCTCGAGTTTTTCCCGTCCGGCCAGACCAATAGCTCCCAGGGTTTCCGGTTCGTCACACTCACCATCACCAAGGAAAGCCCATACCTTACGGCCTTTGCGCGGTACCAGTCCGCGCGCGGACATATAACGCATAAAATGCGCCTGATAAATTGCCTGCAGTGGGCCAAGGCCCATAGACACCGTTGGGAACTGCCAGTAATCCGGCATCAGTTTCGGGTGTGGATAAGAGGATAAACCCGGCGCTAACGCTTCACGGCGAAAGCGCTCCAGATCGGATTCCTGAAAACGGCCTTCCAGATAAGAACGGGCATAAATACCCGGTGCCACATGGCCCTGGTAATAAATCAGATCACCCAGTGGTGATTCGTCACTGCTGGCATTAGGCGCACGGAAAAAATGGTTAAAGGCCACATCATAAAGTGTGGCACTGGAAGCAAAACTGGAGATATGACCACCTAAATCGCCCGCGCCTTCTTTGTTGGCGCGCAAAACCATGGCCAGCGCATTCCAGCGCACCAGCGAGCGGATGCGACGCTCCATAAACAGGTCACCAGGCATCGGCGCTTCATTTTCCGGAGCGATGGTATTGCGGTAAGGCGTATTCAGCGCATAAGGCAGCGGCATGCCATCACGGGTGGCACGTTCGGCGATACGTTCGATCAGAAAATGGGCGCGTTCGACCCCTTCGGCACGGATCACAGAGTGAATGGCATCGACCCACTCTTTGGTTTCCTGTGGATCAGGATCGACCGTAACATCCTGATTTAACTTGCGTTCATCCATTGTGCATTCCCGGTTCAGGCGATGGTTGTAATCCAGTATAGTTAAGGACTGAGTGAACACCCGTTAGCCAGCGGAAATCCCACCTTTCAGGAATCACAAAAAAGTATGAGTAACAGCGAGCAAACAGCCAATACCGATCGCCACCAGCAGAAAATGCAGAAGCATAAAGAGAAGGTCGATGCCGCCATCGCCCGTGCTCAGGAAGAACGTGGCGTTATCATCGTGCTCACCGGAAATGGTAAGGGGAAAAGCAGCTCCGGCTTCGGCACCGTTATCCGCACGCTGGGCCATGGCTATAAGGCTGGGCTGGTGCAGTTTATTAAAGGCACCTGGGACTGCGGCGAAGCCAAAATTCTCGCCACCCTGCCGGGCCTTACCCATGAAGTGATGGGCTCAGGTTTTACCTGGGAAACACAGAATAAAGAGCAGGATCAGCGTGCCTTTGATGCGGTCTGGCCAAAAGCCAAAGCCATGCTCAGCAATCCAGAGCTGCGCACCGTGATGCTGGATGAAATCACTTATATGCTGGCGTACGATCTGCTGGATTTTGACGAATTAAAAACCGCGCTGGAAAACCGCCCGCCGGAGCAGAATGTGATTCTGACCGGCCGTGGTGCGCCAACGGCTCTGCGCGATCTGGCCGATACCGTCACCGATATGAAAATGGAAAAACACGCCTTTAAAGCCGGAGTGAAAGCTCAGGCCGGTATTGAGTGGTAATTCCGCAATCAGGCCTCGCGGATCATCACCAGCGCAAAACCGCTTTCCGCCGTCAGGCTCAGTGACTGTCCGCTGAGCCTGAACAAATCCCCGCGCTGTAAACGCTGCCCATTGGCACTGATGGCCGTGCCACGGAATACATAACCCAGCGCATCATCGTCAAGCGTCCACTCATCGCCTGCCACCAGTTGCAGCACATCCACCCGGGTTGAAGCCGCAAACAATTCGCCACCGTACACACAGGTCAGGCCGGACGGATTGAGCTCAATAACCTGATAACACGCCTCGCCTTCATGGCTCTGCGGCACCAGCCAGATCTGCACCATAGCCGGATAATCCGCGCCCGGATTCTGCTCGTTATGACGAAAGCCTTTGATGCCACTGCGCTGTAACTGTACCTGACCGGCCTGCAAAACTTCACCATCGCCGATACTGCCCTGATGATGCAGCTCACCACGGGTCATCACACTGACGATATCAATCTGCTCATGGCTGTGCAGTCCGGTCGAACCACCGGGTAAAAACCAGGCGTTAGCCAAGTAGGTACAGGCGCCGAAGCCGGGCCAGCATTCTTCGCGCACATGATGACCAAACTGGCGCGGGTCCATTACCAGCACCCGTTCGCGGATGCCGCCAAAACCGGAAATCTCAACCTGCTCTTCAGCCAGCAGCTCTAATGCCACGTTCTTTTCTCCTTTCAGCCCCATGACATTACAACGCTGCGTTGCACAACTACATCGCACCGCTGCGTTGCACCGTCAGGGACTGTTTACACCACTTACGCCAGCCATGCGAACAATCGGGCCAAGGTTGTAAAACGTAAGTACCAAAGTTTCAAAAAACTGTCACCGCGCTGACACAGAGCCTGCCTAGACTCGCGCATTCTTTCATCAATGCAGCACGCACCACACTCACCCGTCGCGTGGATTGTATGCCGATCCACCTATAAAAAAGGAGTCCGACATGGATATCAGCCGCCGTAAATTTTTATCCCGCACCGGCGCCGGCGTTGCCGGTATGGGAGCCCTGAGTCAGTCCGGCCTGAGCATGGCGATGAGCAGCCCGACGCCAATTGAAGCCAATGATCCCGGCCATTTTAACTACGGCGTTGCCAGTGGCGACCCGCGCGCCGACCGCGTCATTCTCTGGACCCACTTTCTGCCGGAAGTGAATATGCCCCTGACCGTCAGCTGGAAAGTCGCGCTGGATGAAGGCATGACTCAGGTGGTACGCAGCGGCGACTTCCGCACCGACGCCAGCCGCGACTACACCGTTAAAGTCGATGCCGACGGCCTGCAGCCCGGCACCACCTATTTCTACCAGTTCAGTGCCCTGGGCAAAGATTCCGAAATCGGCCGCACCCGCACCGCCCCGGAAGGCGATATCGACAGCGCCCGTTTTGCCGTGGTGTCCTGCTCCAGCTACCCGCACGGTTACTTTAACGTGTACCGCGCACTGGCCAACCGCAACGATCTGGATGCCGTCATCCACCTCGGCGACTACATCTACGAATACGCTCAGGACGAATATGGCGAACTGCTGCTGCGCGAAAAGCGTGCGCTGGCTCCGGCTCACGAAATTGTCAGCCTGTCCGATTACCGCCGCCGCCACGCCATGTACAAACTGGATGAGGATTTAAAAGCCGCCCACCAGCGTCATCCGTTTATCACCGTCTGGGATGACCACGAATTTGCCAACGATTCCAACGCCTACGGCGCCGAAAACCATAACGACGGCGAAGGTGACTGGAACGAGCGTAAAGCCGCCGCCAAGCAAGCCTATTTTGAGTGGATGCCGATCCGCGAAAACAGCAACGGCGGCATAAGCCGTAACCTGCGCTATGGCGATCTGCTTGATCTGCTGATGCTCGATACCCGTATTGAAGGCCGTGATGAAGCACCATCCGGCACCGATAAACAGCGCGAAGCCAAAGACGAAAACCGCACCCTGCTTGGCTTTGAGCAGGAAGCCTGGCTGCATCAGCAATTACAGAGCAGCAGCGCACGCTGGAAGATCGTAGGTCAGCAGGTAATGATGGCGCAGCGCTACTTTATTAATCTGCCGGATCATTTTGGCGGCGGGGCGTCACTCTGGCTCGACAGCTGGGATGGCTACAGCGCCACCCGCGACCGTTTGCTGGCGCTGCTGCGCAACGGGCAGATTGATAACGTGGTGATTCTTACCGGCGACGTACACAGCTCTTTTGCTGCCGACCTGAGCGACAACCCTTACGACCGCAACAACTACAACCGCTACAGCGGTGAAGGCTCTCTGGCGGTGGAATTTGTCTGCCCGTCGGTCACCTCCCCGGGTTTCCCGCCGGTGATTGCCGAAGCCGGAGCACAGACCATTATGGATGCCAGCCCGCACATCAAGTTTGCCGAACTGCGCCAGCACGGGTTTATCCTGCTGAGCGCCAATCGCGAACAGGTTCAGGCCGACTGGTACTACGTGCCACAGATCCTTAAGCGTTCTGCCGACACTTACCATGCCCGCAGTTACCGCACCCTGAGCGGCAATAACCGCCTGCAACGGGTGGCCGAGCCTCTGGCCTGATTCACTGAACAGGGTCATGCAACCGAAAACGCCGCTGTGGTTTCCCGCAGCGGCGTTTTTTATGGAGCACAATTTAACCGGCCAGCGCGACCGACTTAACCTGCGCCCAGACGGACATGCCCGCCTGTAAACCTAACTGAGTCACCGAACGCTGCGTCAGCCGGGCACGCAGTAATTCACCATCCGGCAAGCGCAGATTCAGCAGTACCGAGGCGCCACTCTGGCTGAGGCTTTCAACCCTGACCGGCAGAATATTGAGGATACTGCTGTCGTCCGCACGGCTGAGGCTGATGCTCACATCCCGCGCCAGCACCCGCGCACGTAAGTGATCACCCACAAGCGCCTCAGGCGCGCTCAGTAAAAGCTCTGCGCTGCCAGCGGCGGTTCCGTCTGCGCTCAGAGCCAGCCGCGCCAGCCCGTCCGCTTCCTGAGCAGCCACGGTACCTTCGAGCACCACGCCGGTTTCATCGCCCAGGCTGAGCCGGGCCAGAACATCGGCCAGCCTGCCCTGATCTTTCAGCGTACCTTTTTCCAGCACCAGCAGCTGATCGGCCAGTTGCACCACCTCTTCCAGCGCATGACTGACATAGAGTATCGGCCCCTGATAGACCTGATGCAGGCGACGCAGATAGGGCAACACCTCCTGCTTACGTGCGCTGTCCAGTGCCGACAGCGGTTCATCGAGTAATAACAGCCGCGGATTAATCAGCAGTGCCCGCGCCAGCGCCACACGCTGCTGCTCGCCGCCGGACAAACGCTGCACCGGCCGCTGCAGCAGTGGCAGCAGATCGAGCAACTCCAGCACCTGCCGGGCCTGCTCTGCGGGTAATGGTGTCAGCCCTCGTTTGCGCGCACGCTTAACCCCGTAATCAAGATTGCCCTGCACATTCAGATGACGCAGCAGACCGGCATCCTGAAACACCAGTGCCAGCGGACGTTTATGCGCCGGCAGGCTTTGCCGCGCACTGCTCCAGAGTTCTTCTCCCAGACGAATCTCACCACCCTGCTCCAGTCCGGCAATGCAGCGCAGCAGCGTAGTTTTACCGCAGCCGGAGGGGCCAAAGACCGCCGTCACCCCCTGCCCGGCCAGTGCCGTATTGAGCTGCAGGCGAAAGTCGCCACGGCGAAGATCAAGATTCAGGTGCAGATCGGTCATGGGCGGCTCATGGAAAAATTCAGGCGGCTGTGGCGGTTCAGGCTGTACATCAACAGCAGCACCACAAAAGAAAACAGCAGCATCATCAGCGACAGACTGTGCGCCTGAGCGTAACTCAGGGCCTCAACATGATCGTAAATCTGTACCGAGATCACCCGCGTTTCACCGGGAATATTGCCGCCAATCATCAGCACCACGCCAAACTCGCCGACAGTATGGGCAAAACCAAGCACAGCGGCAGTAAGCAGACCCGGTTTGGCCTGCGGCAGAACCACAGTAAAGAAACGATCCCAGGGCCCGGCGCCCAGCGTCGCGGCGACTTCCAGCGGCCGCTCGCCCATGGCTTCAATGGCGTTCTGCACCGGCTGCACCACAAAGGGCAACGAATACAGCAGCGAGGCCAGTACCAGTCCGCTGAAGCTGAACGGCAGCAGCCCCAGTCCAAGTGTCTGTGTCAGCTGGCCGAGCGGACCGTTTGGCCCCAGCGCCAGCAACAGATAAAACCCCAGCACGGTCGGCGGCAGAACCAGCGGCAAGGCCACCAGTGCCGATACCGGGCCGCGCCAGACAGAGCGGGTACGCGCCAGCCACCACGCCAGCGGCGTGCCGATTAACAACAGCAACATCGTGACCAGTGTCGCCAGCTTCAGCGTCAGCCAGACCGCCTGCCAGTCTGCTGCAGTTAACAACATGCGTTACTCCCGGTGATAGCCATAACCACGGATCAGCTCCGCTACTTCAGCCGATTGCAGAAAAGCCAGAAACGCTCTGGCCGCCGGATTCGGTTCGCCTTTCTTCAGTAGTACTGCATCCTGACGGATCGGCTGATACAGATTGTCGGGCACAATCCAGACACTGCCATTATTAATCTCGCCGCCACTCATCACCTGCGACAGCGCAACAAAACCAAGCTGGGCATTACCACTGGATACAAACTGCCAGGTCTGGGCGATGTTTTCCCCCATAACCTGGCGGGTCTCCACGCTGTCTGTCAGTGCCAGGGCTGCCAGCGTCTGCTGTGCAGCGGTGCCGTAAGGCGCCAGGCGCGGGTTCGCCAACGCCAGTTTACGGAACTGGCCGCTGTGCAGCTGCGCGCGCACATCCACATCGGGTGTGGTTGTCCACAACGCCAGACGCCCCAACGCATAGGTGAAACGGCTGTCGGCGCTGGCAAAACCGGCACGGATAAGAGCTTCGGGCTTGGCCTGATCGGCCGACAGGAATACCTCAAAGGGTGCGCCATTATGAATCTGGGCGGTGAATTTACCGGATGAACCAAAGGCCATTATCAGCCGATGGCCGCTGTGCTGCTGAAAGCGTTCGGCGATATCTTTCATCGGTGCAGTAAAGTTGGAGGCCACCGCCACCATGACTTCGGCCGCGATGGCCTGGGACGGTACTAACAAACAAGACAGCAGCAGACAAGAAAGCAGCGAAGAAGAAAGCAGCATACCGATAAACGCCAGCGGAGCTTTGCCATACCGGTGGAGTCTGAACATTCGGGAACCTCTTCAGTGCTGATGTCATATAAACAGCGCTGTTTATACCTGATTCTCTGCTCTGGGGCATCTTCGCCCTCTTTTCAGGCTCTCTCTTGAGCCAGGCTGCCCCAATATGGTTATCACCATGCAGGTATTGTCTGAGGTGATGACAGCAGCAAATGGCAGAGCAGCGTTATAACCATGCTGGTGCAGGAACTGAATCTGGATTGCAGCAGTAACAGGATGGAATAACAACGACGTTACCAGTTGCTGTTCAGGGCCCGTCAGCCTTTATCTGACAGACTCTGAGGATAATTCACCTTCAAAGACCGGCTCAGTTCCCGGGTGGAACTGATCACTGCCATACAGTTCTGACAGTAATTTTGCTTCGCCATTAGGCTGTACCATACGCGCATGATGGCGGGTTAACTTACGCGGCTCATCAACACCACAGGAGTGGGCAATAATGCCAACCTCCTGATTCAGGGTTTCAACAAAATGCGCAACCCGTGCGGCTTTATCCGTTGGCACCAGCCCACGCTGCAAACGTGGATTATGGGTGGTAATGCCGGTCGGGCAGGTATTTTTATTACACTGCAACGCCTGAATACAGCCGAGGGCAAACATAAAGCCACGTGCACTGGTGACAAAATCGGCACCCACGCACAGCGCCCAGGCGACGCGGTCGGGAGTAATTAATTTACCCGAGGCGACAATGCGGATACGCGGCCGTAATTTATATTCGTCCAGCACATCAACCAGCATCGGTAACGCCTGAGCCAGCGGCAGGCCCATATAATCCATTAACGATTGTGGTGCGGCACCTGTACCACCTTCAGCACCGTCGAGAGTGATAAAATCCGGTGCACACTCAACACCCCGCACCTGAATAGCCCGGCATAAATCCCGAATCCAGCCAATATCACCCAATACCGCTTTAAAACCGACCGGCTTACCGGTGATGGCCCGAACCTGACCGATCATGTCGAGCAAATCGTCAACCGAACGAACCTCCGGATGACCATTGGGAGAAATCGAATCTTCGCCCACCGCAATATGACGGATCGCCGCAATTTCAGCCGTTACTTTTTTTCCGGGTAAAATCCCGCCTTTACCGGGTTTGGCGCCCTGACTGAGTTTAATTTCAAACATACGTACCTGTTCATGGGCGGCAATCGTACGTAATTTTTCCTCATCCAGTTCTCCGAACTCATTACGCACACCGTATTTTGCGGTGCCAATCTGGAAGACGATGTCAGCTCCGCCTTCAAGGTGATAGGGCGACAGGCCCCCTTCGCCGGTATTCATCCAGCAACCGGCCAGGCTGGCACCTTTGGACAAGGCCAGTACCGCCGGACGGGAAATAGCTCCGAAACTCATACCGGAAATATTAATCAGCGAAGAGGTGGTGTAAGGGGTGCGGCAATGCTCACCCAGAGTAATCGGACCGGTATCGGCAAAGTCATGCTTAAGTGCCGGGAAAGCACTATTAACAAACAGGATGGTACCGGGCACATCCAGCCGGCGGGTGGAACCAAAGGCTACTGTCGTATTTTCTTTTTTTGCAGCCCGGTAAACCCAGGTCCGCTCAGCGCGGTTAAAGGGTAACTCTTCCCGGTCCAGTGCAAAAAAGTACTGCCGGAAAAACTCACCCAGATGTTCGAAGAAGTAACGGAAACGGCCAATAACCGGAAAGTTACGGCGAACGGTATGGCGGATCTGGGTAATATCCACCACATAGGCCACCAGTATCCAGCCTGTAACCGCCAGCGCCACCAGCCCCAATAAACCGACTAAAACGATGACGCCATAAGCGGCAATCAGGAATACTTCATCAGACATTATCCATCTCCGGCAATTGAACTGAGCAGACTGAGGTCACAGCTTAGAGGCTGGAGGTTTAACTGTCATTACTGTCATGTAAAACGCTGTAGTGCGCTGAAGGATCAGACTCGACAATTTAAAAAAGACAGGCAAAAAAAGAGCAGCCAGGCTGCTCGGAGAACGAAGTTTGATCGGGTGCTGTGATCAAAGGACATCAGGGTGCTGAATCGGTTAGTGCCAGGACGTTTCTGCCCGCCTCCTGGCTGGCGGTATCCGTACCGCAGGCTTACGCCGTTGGCGTAATGTTTTTCACGTTTTTGGCGGTGAAGTAAGAGAACCCACCTTCTATATCGCCCACTTCCACCCGGTTAGGAGCAAGCGGTGAACTTTTGATCGCGGCAATATAGAGGCCATGGCAGGCAATCAGATTTTTATCGACATCGTTAAAGTGCGGCTGAGAAAAAGCAAAAGTCTTACGTTCACAGCCACGTTCCAATGTGAGGATAAGTTGGGCATCGGTCAGCTCGTTAGCCCGTGAATAATTCACGTAGGTTACACGATACGCCTGATCGAATTCGTACAGATATTGATCGAGTGTTTGGCGGCTGATACTCATGAATAAATAAACCTATATCGGTGACTGGCGAGTTACCTTTAGGTTTAGTCGTCGCGGGGAGGCATCGCAATGCGGAATAACACAAATCTACAGATATTTTGTAAGTGTCATTTTTCAGTTAAAAAACGACGTTATTTACCTGCGGATGGAGAGCATTGATAGGAAAGTCAGGCGTCAATCTTTTGTTGTGTTACAGGAGATGAACAGAATATTACAAAGAGGATAAATACCCATTTTTTTGCTGTATTTACCCTCGGCTAAAAACCCCGTTATTGTCCGCTACCAGTGGCGGACAATATCTTTGAGTGCGTCACGATTGTCTGCAAAGTCATAGCTGAAGCCCAGTTCCTGAAGCCGCAGCGGCCGTACATCCTGACCTTTCAGCAGCAGCTCACCCATTTCGCCAAACAGCAGTTTAACCACCATCGCCGGCATGGGTAATAACGCCGGCCGCTGCAGCTCGCGCGCCAGATTCAGGGTAAAGTCGTGATTGGTCACAGGATGTGGTGCCGTCATATTGATGACGCCATTAACAGTGCTATCAGCATCATGACTGAGCAATAAATCAACAGCCCGGCAATAATCGTGCAGATGAATCCACGACAGATTCTGGCGGCCATCGCCAATGATGCCTCCCAGTCCCAGACTGAACGGCAGCCATAAACGCTTCAGCATGCCGCCATGCACACCCAGCACAATACCCGTACGCAGGATGAGAAAACGCTCAGTGAGAGGCCGCAGGGGTTCTGCCGCCGCTTCCCAATCCGCACAAAGCTGCGCGGAGAAATCACTCCCCTGTGCATCCTGTTCTCCATGCGGTCTGTCATCTGCGCCACTGTAGCCACCGTAATAGCCAATGGCTGAACCACTGAGCACCACGCGGAAACGCTGCCCGCTGCGGCTGGCCCAGGCTGCCAGATCGCGGGTCAGAGCGATACGGCTGTCCTGCAGTACCTGCTTACGCGCACGTGTCCAGCGTTTATCAGCAATGCCCTCACCGGCCAGATTGATTAACACATCAAACTGACCGCTGAGTTGCTCAAACCCAGACACCGATTTCACCCTGCCGCCCCAGCGCCGCTGCACCCAGGCCGGGCGGCGGCTGAGCACGGTAATAACCGCACCCTGTGCCAGCCAGCGGTTAATCAGTGTCTGGCCAATAAAGCCGGTGCCACCGGTAATCAGAATGCGTTGTTCTGTCATCGTGTTCTCCTTACCGGTGGTTTGCCTGATCGTATCAGAACTGGCCGACGGCCATTTCCATCAGGCTGTCTTTACCGGCTTCAATTTCACTCATCAGAGCTTCGGTTTGCGGCAGCAGTTTGTCCATAAAGAAGCGGGCACTGTGCACTTTTGCCTGATAGAAGTCGGTTTCGGTTGAACCGGCATCCAGCTGCTGTTGTGCAGTCAGGGCCATACGGCTCCAGAAATAGGCGACCGCCGTCAGGGCAAACAGACGCAGATACGGCGTTGCAGCTGCGCCGGCCTGCTCACGGTCACTCATGCCATTCTGCATCAGCCACATAGTGGCTTTCTGCAGGCGACCAATGGCCGCTTTCAGCTGTGGCAGGTGCGGAGCCTGTGGGTTGTCGTTGATAAAACCGTCGAGCATGGCAAAGAAACGCTTCAGTGCCCGTCCGCCATTCATGCCGATTTTACGGCCCACCAGATCCAGCGCCTGAATACCGTTGGTACCTTCGTAGATACGGGTGATACGGGCATCACGCACCAGCTGTTCCAGCGGCCAGTCCTGAGTAAAGCCGGAGCCACCCATTAACTGCAGACCATCGTTGGCACAGAAAAATCCTTCATCGGTGAGGAAGGCCTTAACCACCGGCGTCAGCAACTGCACCATGTCATCGGCATGTTCACGCTCGGCCGGATTTTCTGCGGTATGGGCAATATCCAGATTCAGTGCGGTGAAGTATGCCAGCGCGCGGCTGCCTTCAATGGTGGCTTTCTGACGCAGCAGCATACGGCGTACATCAGGGTGCACGATGATCGGATCAGCTGGCTTATCCGGCGCCTGTGGACCCGCCAGTGAACGGCTTTGCAGACGGTCTTTGGCGAAGCCCAGAGATACCTGATAAGCCGCTTCAGCAACCCCCAGCCCCTGCAGACCGACCATCAGACGTGCGCTGTTCATCATGACGAACATTGCCTGCAGACCTTTGTGCGGCTCGCCAATCAGCCAGCCTTTGGCTTCTTCAAAGTTCATCACACAGGTCGCAGAACCCTTGATACCCATTTTGTGTTCCAGACCGCCACAAAATGCCGGGTTACGGCTGCCGTCTTCCAGTACTTTAGGCACCAGGAACAGGGAAATCCCCTTGGAGCCCGCCGGCGCATCCGGCAGTTTGGCCAGCACCAGGTGAATGATGTTATCGACCAGATCATGCTCACCACCGGTAATCCAGATTTTGGTGCCGGAGATCGCATAAGAGCCATCCGCCTGCGGCTCTGCTTTGGTACGGATCAGCCCCAGATCTGTACCACAATGCGGTTCCGTCAGACACATGGTGCCAGTCCACTCACCGCTGATCAGGCGTGGCAGGAAGTAATCTTTCTGTTCGTTGGTGCCATAGCCAATCAGCGCATTCACTGCACCGTGGGTCAGGCCCGGATACATACCCAGCGACAGGTTAGCCGAACACATCATTTCTTCGGCCAGCGTGTTCAGCGTATGCGGCATACCCTGACCGCCGTATTCCACCGGCGCAGACAATGCCGTCCAGCCCGCTTCAGCAAACTGCTTATAAGCCTCTTTAAAACCATCGGGCGTGGTGACGCTTTTGCTTTCCGGGTCGTAATGACAACCCTGACGATCGCCGTTGGTGTTGGTTGGTGCGATAACATTCTGTGCCAGCTTCGCACCCTCAGTCAGCATGGCGTCCATGATGTCGCGGGTTGCGTCTTCATAGCCTGGCAATGCGGGTAAAATTTCATCACCTTTCAACAGTTCATACAGTACAAATTGCATGTCACGCAGGGGAGCCTGATAACTCATGGGGTATCCTCGTTGTTCAACGGGCCGCTAACGGCAGTTTATTTTCATACAGCTATGCAAGGCATCTGAAACGATGCAAAGTATTTCCAAAGCTATGCAATAGTTATACATCACAAGGAAAAGAGCTACAATGGAAAACTTATACAGAGCCGATAAGGATTTTATATGGCCCGCATAGCAATCATTGGCGCCGGCATGGCCGGACTGAGCGCACTGCAACTTCTTGCAGCACAGGGGCACGAGGTGACGGTATTTGATAAAAGCCGCGGTTCCGGCGGACGCATGGCCACTAAAAAAGTTGGCGATGCCAGCTGGGATATGGGGGCGCAGTTTATCCGTGCCCACAGCGCTGCCTTTACCGCGCAACTGCAGCAATGGCAGCACTACGGCTGGGTTGAGGAATGGAATATGACTCCCTGGATTGCCGATGCCAAAGGTCTGCACCCTTCGCCGGATACTGTGCTGCGCTATGTCGGCATGCCGCGCATGACCGGCCTAAGCCGCTCGTTGCTGGAGCCTGCGGCGGCCTTTATCGCCAGCACCCGCATTGTCAGCGCCAGCCGCGGGGCAAGCACGGGTCAATGGTCACTGAGCTGCGATGATGGTAAGACATTCGGCCCGTTCGACGGCCTGCTGATCAACACACCACCACAACAGGCCATACCGCTGCTGAGCGCCGCGCCACAACTGGCAGCGCAATGTGAACAGGTGGATATGCTGCCCTGCTGGACACTGCTGCTGACACTGCCAGAGGCAATGAACTGCGCTGCAGATGCCGTTTTTGTTAAACAGGGCCCGGTAAGCTGGATTGCGCGCAACAGCAGCAAGCCCAGACGTGACAATCAGAAAACCGGACCGAAAACAGGGCAGGAAACCGGTAAAGACAGCTGGGTGATTCAGGCCAGCCACGAATGGAGCCGCCAGCAGATCGATGCCCCGCGTGAGCTGGTGCAACAGGAACTGCTGAGCGCCTTCTTTGCAGCACTGCAACAGCCGCAACAACAACCCGACACGCTGTGGCTGCACCGCTGGTTATACGCAATACCAGCCAATAGCCTTACACTGGGCGCCTTAAGTGACATCGGGCAGCAACTCGTTGTCTGCGGCGACTGGTGCCACAGCCCCAGCCTTGAAGGTGCCTGGCTGAGCGGCCAGCAGGCTGCACGAACATTACTGACCACACTCCCGAATACGGCAGAAGAACCACTATGACACTGAAAACCGCTTCGATTCTGCTTGCCCACGGCAGCAGCGACCCGCACTGGCTGGCGCCATTCGATCAGTTATTACAACGCATCCGTGACAGCCTGAGCGACCCGGAGGCAAGGGCCGAACTGGCCTATATGGAACTGGCAGAACCTTCACTGCAAAGCCAGATAAGGCGTCTGGCTGAAGAAGGCTATGACCAGATCGATGTATTACCGCTGTTTTTTGCCGCAGGCCGCCATTTGCGTAAAGACGTACCCGCCATGCTGGATAACATGCAGCAGCTGCTGCTGCAGGAAGGTATGCATATCAGTATCCACTTACACCCCCCGATTGGCCTGGAACCTGAAGTCGCCAGAGCCATCAGCCAGGTCGTACTGCGCCAGCTGCAATAGCATCCCCACGGGCAGGCCTCCTGCCCGCATTTCCTGACTTCCGAAGATCCCCGCCACGATATTGCAGCCAGTCTTTCTGCGCGCTGTATAACGCCACTCTGTACCACCCCATCCGCCCTGACAGACAAATTCCTTAACAATCATAGCCTTATACAAAAGTGAAAAAATATTATACAAAGATGATTGACTTGTAGAACTTATCAGAGCCAGAATGAACTTATACAACAAACGATGCATAGGTTATACATATGGCTCAGCAGCATCCCTTCAAGACCACACACAGCACCATTGGCTCCGACCGCATCCCGGTTGGTATCAGCGCTTGCCTGATGGGTCAGGCGGTACGTTTTAACGGTTCGCACAAGCGCTCACGTTTCTGTACCGACACTCTGAGCCAGTACTTTGACTTTGTATCCATCTGCCCGGAAGTTGCCATTGGTATGGGCACACCACGCGAGCCTATCCGCCTGGTCAGCGAACATACCGCCGACAACAACGTCCGTGCCGTCGGAGTGACTGACAGCAGCATCGATGTTACCGATGCACTGGCAGAATACGGCGCCCGTCAGGCACAGCAACAGCAGCAACTGTGTGGCTACATCTTTATGCAGAAAAGCCCCAGCTGCGGCCTGTTTGGCGTTAAGCGCTATCTCGCCAATGGCCATCCTGAAGGCAGCACCCGTGGCATTTATGCCGATGCTTTCTGCAAAGCTCACCCGCTGTTACCGGTTGAGGAAGCCGGACGGCTGAATGATGCGGCGCTGCGTGAGAACTTTATGACCCGTGTATTCGCCTATCACGACTGGCAGCAGTTTCAGGCAGCCGGTATCAGCCGCAAAGGTCTGATCAGCTTTCACTCGCGCTACAAATATCTGGTCATGGCGCACAGCATGCTGCACTACAAGAGCATGGGACGCCTGCTGGCCAATCTGCGGGAAGGTAATCTGAAAGTGCTGGCGCAGGATTATTTTGTGCAGTTAATGACAGCGCTGGCCAAACCTGCCAGCCGTAAAATGCACACCAATACGCTGATGCATTTACAGGGTTATTTAAAACAGCTGATCTCCGCCAGTGATAAAGCTGAACTGAGCGAAATCATAAACCAGTACCGCCAGGGAATTATTCCATTGGTCGTGCCGCTTACCCTGCTTAAACATCACCTCAACCGCTATGGCGAAAGTAACCAGTACGCCTGTCAGCAGGTGTATCTGAATCCACACCCTTATGAACTGGGTTTACGGAACGCGATATGAATCGCCTCGATGATCGTGGTACCTACCCTATCCGGGAATTTGCCCGCCTTACCGGAGTTAATCCGGTAACGCTGCGTGCATGGGAAAGGCGCTACGGCATTATCCGCCCGGAACGTACCGAAAAAGGCCATCGCTTTTACACCGATGAGCATATTCAGCACGTGCGCCACATTCTGTATTGGCTGGATCAGGGTTACCCGATCCGCCAGGTAAAGTTACTGCTGAAAGATGGTCAGGAAAACAGCAGCAATAATAATGACGACTGGCTGAACCAGCAGCAGCAGATTATCCGTGCCGCACAGCATCTGAATACACAACATCTCGACGAGCTGTGGAATGCCGGTTTTTCCAGCTATCCACTGGCCGTTTATTACGAGCGCTGTCTGTCACCGGTACTGCATTTTCTGCGCAGCAGCAGTACCCCCCATATTGTGACACATGCATTCGAACATCTGCTGAAGCGCAAATTTGGCGCCATGCTGTTGCAACAACAACGCCATAATAAAGGCCCGGTATTGTTGCTTGCCACCAATCACGAGCATGCCGAAATAGAAACGCTTGCCTGTGCCTGTGCATTGGGAGCTGCAGAATTCCGGGTGGAATACTTTGGCCCACAACCAACACCTTCCGATCTGGGTTTAACCCTGACGATGATCCCTGCAGCCAATGTCTGGATTCATTTTCATCCGTTAATTCCGGCTCACCAGCAACAGTGGCAGGACTACTTCAGCCATTGTCATGTGACACATTTTCTTTCCGGTGCTGCTCCGGATACACAAGTACAGCATAAAACACTGATCAGATTACCTGATCAGTTATCCCGCCAGGTAAGAACCTTTATTACCGGCAACAACACTGAAAAAAACACTGACAACAATGCAGAGAAACATACTCATAACGGAGGTTTCCATTGACTCAGTTAGTCTGGTTCCGTACCGATTTGCGCAGCCGCGACAATCCTGCACTGTGGCATGCCTGCAAACATATTGAAGAAGGTGTCGTCGGCGTCGTTTTTGTTACCCGTCAGCAATGGCTTCAGCATGGCTTAGGCGAGCGAAAAATACAGCTGATGGAAAACACCATGCTGGCATTGAAGGCTGAACTGGAGTCTTTGAATATTCCTCTTCTGATTCTCACGGCTAATACATTTGCTGACTGCAATCAGATTCTTCAGCGCATCATTATTCAGCTGAATATCCGTTCGGTAGCTTTTAATATCGAATATGAAGTCAACGAGCGCCGGCGCGATATCGAGCTTGGCCGCTGGTGCCGTGAGCAGGAAATATCACTGTATAAATTCCATGACCAGTGTGTGGTTCCCCCCGGTGAAGTACGCACCAAACAGGATCTTCCGTTTAAAGTTTTTACGCCATTTAAACGCGCCTGGATTCAGCAGGCAGAAAGCGTTATAGCAGCACCGCTGCCACGGCCAGAGCAACGCGATCAGAAAATACAGTCAGCGTTAACAGATCTGATTAAGGCGCAATCCGGTTTATTACTCAGTGCTCCACCAATAAAAGCCGTTGCCGATCCGCTCTGGCCCGCTACGGAAGACGAAGCTCACCTGCGTCTGAACCGCTTTGCGGAAGAGCGTGGCTGTGCCTATAAACAACTGCGTGATTTTCCTGCCGAAGATGCAACCAGCCGTTTATCGGTTTACCTGTCATTAGGTCTGATTTCTGTGCGCCAGTGCCTGCATGTCGCACTTGATCATAATAATGGCCGCTTTACCGGTGGCAGCCCTGGTTTTGACAGCTGGATCAGCGAGCTGATCTGGCGCGAATTTTATCGTCATCTGCTGGTCGCATTTCCACAACTGTGCAAGCACAAAGCCTTTAAACCCGATACCGAGCAGGTTCCATGGCGCAACAGCGAGGCGGATTTCAAAGCCTGGAGTGAAGGTCGTACCGGTTATCCGGTTGTTGATGCAGCACAAAAACAACTTATTGCAGAAGGCTGGATGCACAACCGGCTGCGCATGATCAGCGCCATGTTTTTAACCAAACATCTGCTGATTGACTGGCGCAAAGGCGAAGCCTTTTTTAATCAGTGGCTGCTTGATGCTGATCTGGCTTCCAATAATGGAGGCTGGCAATGGAGTGCATCAACCGGTGCCGATGGCGTGCCGTATTTCCGTATATTTAATCCAACCACTCAATCACAACGATTTGATGCCTCGGGTGATTTTATCGCCCGCTATATCCCGGAATTAATCAACCTTCCCGGCGCATCACGTCACCAGCCAGACAACCTGCAACGTCAGCGTTGCGGTTATCCACCGCCATTGGTAGAGCATAAATTTGCCCGCCAACGGGCGCTGGACGCTTTTAAACAGACGCTAACCACGGCCAATGCCGGAGATGAGCATGAATAACAATGACGGCCTTTCATCATCCACAGGATCACCACGTAACGGGAACCTGTGGCGTAACATCATGCGCTGGTTCGACTCTGAAAGCGGTCAGGATGACGACATGCACAGTACAGAATTTAACTGGCTGAGGGTTATGCCATTTATTATTCTTCATCTGCTGTGTTTGCTGGCGTTTTTTCTTCCGTTAAGCAGTACGGCATTAGCAGTGTGTTTTGCGCTTTACTGGTTAAGACTGTTTGCTATCACAGCCTTTTACCACCGTTATTTTTCTCACCGGGCTTATAAAACCAATCGTTTCTGGCAGTTTATTTTCGCCTTACTTGGCAATATGGCAGCACAACGCGGACCACTCTGGTGGGCTGCTCATCACCGTGCTCATCACCAGCATGCCGATACCGATGAAGACCTTCATTCACCGGTAAAGCGTGGTTTCTGGTGGAGTCATGCCGGCTGGTTCACCTGTGATGCATCGTTCAACACCCAGTATCAGCGCATCAAAGACTTTGCCCGCTTTCCCGAATTACGCTGGCTGAACCGTTATGACAGCGTTGCTCCCTTACTGCTTATTGTACTGCTGTTTCTGGCCGGCGAATGGATAGCGGTAGCGGCACCGGAATTAAACACCAATGGTCTGCAACTGGTTGTCTGGGGTTTCTTTATTTCTACGGTATTACTGTTTCACTCTACCGTTACTATTAATTCTCTGGGGCATATCTGGGGAAAAAAGCGTTTTGCAACGAAAGATGAAAGCCGCAACAACGCATTTCTGGCCCTGCTGACTCTTGGCGAAGGCTGGCATAACAATCATCACCGCTGGGCAGTATCAGCCCGCCAGGGATTTTATTGGTGGGAGCTGGATATTACCTACCTGATTCTGAAACTCATGAGCTGGATCGGAATTGTGTACGACCTAAGCCCGGTTCCACGCCATGTTCTTGAGGAAGGCCGTAACACCTCTCTGCAAACATCGCAGGAGAAATCACTGTGAATATGCTTACCGCAGTTTCCGGCAGTAACAGTGCTGAACGCTTTCAGGCGCTTTACCACCACCTTAACCGCGATACCATTTCTCGTGAGCTGTTAAGCACCTGCTATGCCGACAATATTGTGTTCAGCGATCCCTTCCATGAAATCCATGGCATCCGCGAACTGACAGACTATTTTATCGGCATGTACAGCAACGTTAACCATATCGATTTTATTTTCACCAGCAGCTGGCATCAGGATGAGCGCAGTATGTTGCGCTGGACCATGAATTTCCGTCACCCGCGACTGCGTAACGGTGAGTTGATTACCATCGAAGGCTGCAGTGAACTGCGCTGGGAAAATAACCGCATTGTATATCACCGCGACTTTTTTGATGCTGGTGCCATGCTGTATGAGCATATTCCTCTGCTTGGCTGGGTTATCCGTAAGCTGAAGGAGCGCATGCAATGACACTCAGAAATATAAAGAACAGACAAAACCCTTTGCCCCTGACAGATCAGATCATCTGGTTAACCGGAGCATCAAGCGGTATTGGTGAAGCCCTTGTGCATAAATTACAGCAACAGTGCCGTCACCTGATAATCAGTGCACGCAATGCAATAGCTCTGCAAAAACTGGCTGAAAATTACAGTAATGTCAGCATTCAGGTTGCTGACATTACTGATGCCGCACAAATGTTGGCTGCGGCAGCGGCTATTAAGGCCCAGTTCGGCTATATCGATACCTTAATCGCGAATGCCGGCACCTGTGAATATGTCGATGTCGACCATTTTGATGGGGCATTAATCCGGCGCGTTCATGAAACCAATTTCTTCGGTCTGGTCAATACCGTTCAGGCCGCACTGCCCCTGCTGGAAAAAAGCCAACAGGGTTATATTGCCGGCATGAGCAGCAGTGTAACCTGGCTGGCGATGCCACGTGCTCAGGCCTACGGTGCCAGCAAAGCAGCTGTACGCCACTTTCTCCAGTGCATGCAGGCGGATCTGAAACACAAAGGGATTGATGTTGGCATTATATCCCCCGGGTTTGTTCAGACTCCCCTGACAGATCGCAATGACTTTCCAATGCCCGGAAAAATCGATGCTGAAAGTGCTGCAGATATCATTATCCGGGGACTGAAAAAACGTCGCCTGGAAATCCGGTTCCCATTTTTATTTACCCTGATACTGCGCCTGATAGGTGCATTGCCCGCCCGCCTGCGTCTGAAAATAACCAGCGCTATGGCACGTAACAATCCACAACCTGAAACCGGAGACCATCACCCATGAAAGAACGTATTGCGATTATCGGTTCCGGAATTTCCGGCCTGACCAGTGCCTGGCTGTTACGTGAAAAATACGATGTCCATCTGTATGAAGCCGGTGACTATCTCGGCGGGCATACTCAGACCAATGATATTGAGGTCGCAGGAAAAACCTATCCGGTTAACAGTGGATTTATTGTCTTTAACGACTGGACCTATCCTGACTTTATTCGTCTTATGGACCGGCTGGGTGTTGCCGCTGAAAACTCGGATATGAGCTTCAGTGTTAAATGCGAGCGGTCGGGTATGGAATACAACGGTCATTCTCTGGACTCTCTCTTTGCCCAGCGCAGTAACATTTTCAACCTGCGTTTTCTCTGGATGATCAGGGATATTCTGAAATTCAACAAAGAAACTCGCGCAGAACTTGCATCCGGCAGTGTAAGCAACAGCGAAACACTGGGGGAATACCTGATCCGCAAAGGCTACAGCGATTACTTCCGCCGCTATTACATCATTCCCATGGGCGCTGCGATCTGGTCAGCCAGCGAAGCCATGATGATGGATTTCCCTCTGTATTTTTTCCTGCGCTTTTTCAACAACCACGGCATGCTCAGCGTGGATGAGAGGCCACAATGGCGGGTAATCAGTAATGGCTCACGCAGTTACGTACGCCGTATAGAGCAGGATCTGGAAGCGGGCCATATCTATCTGAATACAGAAGTTACCCGGGTAGAGCGTGATGATCAGGGCGTTATGCTCTATTCATCACGGGGAGCTGAACGCTATTCCCAGGTTATTTTCGCCTGTCACAGTGATCAGGCGCTGAAGATGCTTGCCCATCCAACCGCAGAAGAGCAGGAAATTCTGGGAGCAATTCCTTATAAAATGAATGATGTCGTATTGCATACCGACAGCAGTATTCTTCCGGAAAACAAAAAGGCATGGGCGGCCTGGAATTACCATATCGGTCAAAAAGATCAGGATACCGTCGCGGTAACCTACTATATGAACCGCCTGCAGAACTTTGATGATGCTCCGGTTGATTTCTGCGTTACGCTGAATAAGACCAGAGATATTGACCCGGAAAAAATCCTGCGATCTTTCCGTTATGCACACCCGGTGTTCACTCTGCAAGGTATGGCGGCACAACAACGTCATGCTGAAATCAGTGGTCATAACCGCAGCCATTTCTGTGGTGCTTACTGGTTTAATGGTTTTCACGAAGACGGCGTTAAAAGTGCTTTGCGCGTTACTGAATCACTGGGAGTGTCGCTGTGATATTCCAGCAGCAAAAGCCTTCAGGCCGACCATCCGCTCAGATCAGGCACAGCGCGATTTATACTGGCTGGGTTCGCCATCGCCGCTTTACTCGGACAGATAACACCTTTAAATACCAGGTTTTTATGGTACTGCTTGATCTGGATGAAGCAGAACAGATACTGGCACGGCATCCGCTGTGGAAATGCGGCAGTAAAGGTATGGCCTTGGTCCGCTTCTGTCGTGATGACTATTTTGCTGCTGAACATAAGATCTGTGACCAACCATCGGATCTCAAGCGTTTATTGGTCAATACCTTTTATCAAGAGTTAAATGAACGGGTCGAGCGGGTTTCCATGCTCACCAACCTGCGCAGCTTTGGTTACCTGATAAACCCGGTTACATTTTATTTTGGCTACCGCAGCGATGGCAGTCTTGCCGGTATTCTTGCAGAAATTACCAATACCCCCTGGGGTGAGCGTTTTCACTACACGCTATCAACCAGCAATAACACAACTGCTGGTAACACAACCGCCGGTAACACAACGATAGAGAAACAGCAGGGTATCGTACCTGTCCGTCATTTGGTCAGTGCTTCTTTTAAAGGATTTCACGGCTACGAATACCGCTTTAATAAAGACTTTCATGTCTCACCATTTAATCCAATGGCCATGGAGTACCGCTGGGTCATTCAGAATCCGGCAGAAAATCTGCTGATTCATATGGATACCTTTAACCTTGCGAACCAGGGCCATAAAGATTTCGATGCAACGATGAAGCTGGAAAGGCGGGAATTTTCCCGTGCCATGATGAGTAAAGTGCTGTGGCGTTTTCCATTGATGACTCTGAAAGTTGTCGCCGGTATTTACTGGAATGCTTTTAAGCTTTGGCTGCGCCGTTCACCTTTTTACGATCATCCGGGTAAACCTTCACCTGAAACAAAACTCAATAACAAGTCTGAGGCCAGCTCTGGCCGGGAGCAAATGCGATGAAAACTCTGACGATGAATCCGGAAAAAATGCACTGGCTCGACCGCTTATGCCGGAACGCACTGTTAAATACACTGGAAAATCTTCATACCGGTTGTATACGCCTGAAAGAAGGAGATCAGCAGCATATTTTTGGCAATCCGGCCGCTACAGAATTCAGTGCTGCAATTGAAATACTGGATGCGGAGGCTTACCGCAATATTGCTCTTAACGGCAGCGTCGGAGCGGGTGAATCTTATATGACCGGTGACTGGACAAGTGAAAACCTTCCCATGCTGATCCGGGTACTCGCACGCAACAAAGACGTGGTTGACAGCATCGACGGCGGACTGGCCAGCTTTGGAAAATTACTGCTGAAAGGCTTTCATTACCTTAATCGCAATACAGAGAAAGGTTCACGCCGGAATATTGCTGCTCATTATGATCTGGGCAACGAAATGTTTGAGCAGTTTCTGGACCCGACCATGATGTACTCCAGCGGCATATTCCCTGCAGAAACATCCAGCATGGAAGAAGCGTCGGTGTACAAGCTGGATCGTATCTGCCAGAAGTTGCAACTCACAGCGGCAGATCATCTGGTGGAAATCGGTACAGGCTGGGGCAGCATGGCAATTCATGCAGCTAAACACTATGGCTGCAAAGTCACCACAACCACCATTTCTGAAGAGCAGTATGCCTGGGCTGAACGGCGTGTACGCGAAGAAGGACTGGAAGATAAAATCACGCTGTTAAAAAAGGATTATCGTGCGCTGGAAGGCCAGTACGATAAGTTAGTGTCTGTTGAAATGATTGAAGCCGTTGGACATCAGTATCTGGATACCTACATAGCAACCTGCAGCCGGCTGCTGAAAGATGACGGTATTGCCCTTATTCAGGCGATCACGATTGATGACCAGCGCTATGATCAGGCCAAAAATGAAGTCGATTTTATTAAGCGCTATATATTTCCGGGCAGCTTCATTCCCTGCGTCACGGCCATCAGTCAGGCTGTTACACGCGCAAGTGATATGAAAATGATTCATATGGAGGATATTACTCCCCATTATGCGCGCACGCTGGATGCATGGCGTAAGCGTTTTCTCAGTAACCGTGAGCAGATTATGGCCCTTGGCTATGATGAAACCTTTATCCGTTTATGGGACTTTTATTTTGCCTACTGCGAAGGCGGATTTGCCGAGCGGGTAATCGGTGATGTTCAGCTGGTATTCGCCAAACCATTAAATCGCCGTCCGCCACTATTGGGTAATCTGAGCTGATATGAACCTGCCAATGAACGCAATGGTAAGCAGCAAAAAAATGGCTCTTCTGCTGAATATTATCGGTTTTCAGCTGTGCTGGATTGCCTGTGTCATTGGCGGAAGCTTATGGGCTTCTCTCCGCGTTTCGCTATTTATGTTTTGGCACTGGTGTCAGCTTAAAACCGGAGAATTGTGGCTGATTATTACGATCACACTGGTAGGAACGCTGTTTGACAGTTTATTACTGAATCTTGATTTGCTGACATTTCCTTCTTACGAAGGCCCACTGATACCACTGTGGCTGATTCTGCTGTGGACAGCTTTTTCAGCAACCCTGTATCACTCGATGGCCTGGTTGCTGAAAAAGCCATTATTGGCCGCAGCCCTTGGGGCTGTTGCAGCCCCCTGGAGTTATTACGCAGGCTCACTGTTTGATGCGGTACAGCTGACATCACCAGCGTTACTGCTGATAGCTTCCGCCTGGGCATTATTGTTGGGGGCGGTTGCCCTTTTTCGCCGGGAGCGATAATCATGTTAACCACTTCAGTTAAAGTATTGTTGGCAGGACTTATCCTTAATGCACAGGCAGGCGTCACTGAGGTTATGATCTATTCCGGAAAGGCTTATGCACCGGATAACCCCCGGCAGCTGCTTTATTGTGAAAAGCACCGTTTGCAGCTGCGCGGTGATAAACCTTACCGGCGTAACGTCAGTTACTTTAATGCCGATGGAAAGCTGATAGCACAAAAGGAAAATCAATACTTCAGTAACCCTGCAGCGCCCGACTTCCGTCTGCAGGACTTACGCCATCATTATCATGAGCAGGCCAGATATAATGATGATGGCAGCCTGCTATTGAGCCTGCAGGAAAATTCTGCAGCAGAAGAGCAGAAGACTCTCCTTACAGAATTACCGGAGAATCTGGTCATTGATGCCGGATTTGACGAATTTGTACATCTTCATTGGCAATCGTTACTGTCAGGTAAAGAGGTGAGCTTCAGTTTTGCTTCTGCAGCCCGTCAGGATATTGTTAATTTCCGGTTGGAGAAGACATCGCTGGATGATCGTCAGCTGGTGCTCAGCATGCGCCTGAAATCGCGCCTGCTGGCCTGGTTGCTGGATCCGATAGAGCTGACCTATGAGCGCGACAGTCAGCGCCTGCTGCGTTATCGTGGCCTGAGTAACATTATGGATTCCACTGGTAATACCTATCACGCAGATATCCGTTATGAATATCCGGGGGATTGCCCGAACTGATGGCGCCGTCCGGCTTGTTTCTTCAGGCCGCGGCGCAGATGACAGCAAAACCTCTCAATGGTTCACCTTGCATTCATCTTTACCTGCTAACATCAGCTCTATTATGACTATATCTGTGAATTATCAACAGGGAAAACGTCCGATGAAATCACCGATGGCATTGCCTAAACGCACCGCACTCTCAGCACAGGTACAGCTGGCTGGCCTGCTGATCTCCGGCCTTCTTTTTGCTGCCCCGGCCAGTGCTGATGAAACTGAAGCTATTGAACTGGATACTGTACAGATCAGTGGAAAAGAGGAGAAACTGACCGAGATTTCCACAGAAAAGCTGTTAAAGATTCCCGGTTCAGGTAATGACCCTTTGCGCGCAATTGAGAGTCTTCCCGGTGTGACCTTTACCGGAGGAAGAACATCGGCACCGGCCGTGCGTGGTTCATCCCCGGATGACAATGCTTATATTATTGATTTTATTCCCGTTGGTTATATTTTCCATACCGACTCGTCCAGTATTCTCAGCGATAACGTCGTTGAAGATTTTACCCTCGAAACTGCAGCGTTTCCGGCGCAATACAACAATGCAACCGGCGCCGTCATCGATGCCACATCACGCTCCCCCTATTATGACCGCAGCCAGTTTATTATTGACGCAAGCCTGCTGAAGGCCGGTATTTTTATCGAACAACCGCTCAGCGAAAATCAGAGTTTTTACATTGCTGCACGCCAGAGTCTGTTTCAGTACTACATCGAGAACTTTCTCGATGACGAAGACTTCGAGTTCACAACTGTACCGGAATATTACGATTATCAGGGAAAATATGAGTACCGCATCAGCGCAACGGAAACCCTGTCATTCCAGGCCATTGGTTCACGCGATAAAGCCGGTCTGTTATTTGCCGAAGATTCTGACACTGTGTTGCAGGACCCGGGGTTATCCGGCGGACTGGCTTTTGAAGCCTTTTTCAACAGCCAGGGGCTGGTCTGGGAAAAGCTGTATACCAGTGGCATGACCCATAAAATCGGCCTGTCGCAAATGGAGCAAAAACTTGGTTTCCGAGTTGGCCCCGACAACAAAATTGACGTAAAAGTAAATGACTATAACCTGCGCAGTCAGTTCAGCTACCCGCTGAATTACCAGCATGAATTACGCTGGGGTGTGGAATTAACGGAAAGCCAGATCAGTTACAAAGGCCGTTTTGAAGCTCCGCCCTGTGATGAATTTACGCCGGATTGCCGTATCGTAGATGGCACCGAAGTATTGGAAGGTGACGGTAAACCTACAATTTATCACTACGATGCACACCTTGCAGATGCCTGGGACGTTACCCAGAACTGGACACTGACCCCTGGTGTTGCGCTGTCCTATGATGATTATACCGAGCAGTATTTCGGTGAACCTCGCCTGCAAAGCCGCTGGCAGTTCACCAGTAACTGGTGGTTTACCAGTGCCTATGGCCGCCACCATATTCTGCCGGATAATTTTGGTGATTATGTCGCACCTTTCGGTAATCCGGATCTGAAACAGCCAACCGCTACGCACTACGAGCTGGGTATTGAAAACCAGCTGGCCAATGACATGCTGTGGAAATTCGAGGTTTATTATAAAGACCTGGATAACATCATTATCGGCCGCCCGGGTCAGGCCTATTACAGCAGCCTGACAGATGATGAATATAACGACCTGCCACTGTATACCAATGATGCTGATGGCAAAGCCTGGGGCATGGAATTTTTCCTGAATAAAAACCTGACCGAGCGCTGGTATGGCTGGTTGTCGGTGGCTTACTCACGCACCTTCCGCACCAATAATCTGACCGGAGATGACTTCAGTTATAACTACGATCAGCCGGTTATTATCAACAGCGTGGCGAATTACAAACTGAATAAAGACTGGCAGATTGGTTTTAAATGGCGCTATCAAAGCGGCCAGTTAATTACACCACTTGAAGGTTCCGTACAGGATGCCGATGATCCTGCACTGTATAACCCGATCTATGGCAATCTGAATTCCGAACGCCTACCGGCCTATCACAAACTGGATGTACGTGCTGACCGTACCTACCGCTTCAGTGGCTGGGAAATGGACTTTTACGCAGAAATCCTGAACCTGTACGGACGTGATAACGTCACCGGCTACGAATACAAAGGGGCGGATTACAGCGAAAAAGAAGAGGTTACCGATTTACCGACCATTATCTCGTTCGGTATTAAAGCCAAAATCTGAGAACGACAGCCAGATAAGCCCATCAGACGATGGGCTTTTCCATATATTCATGGCTGCCAACACCGCCGAAAGCAGACTGAAAACCTCCGTGACGGATGACCCGTGGCTTAAAACCCAAACGCAGATATAACGCCCGCGCCCGCGGATTATTATCGGCGACATCCAGAGCAACATGGGTCAGACTCAGAGTCTGCGCATGGAGAATCAGTTGCTCTACCAGCTGCTCACCAATACCACGCCCACGCATTTCCGGCTTAACGCCCAGCTGATAGATTAAGCCCCGGTTTGCCTGTGGCGGACGGATCACCCGCTCAGTGCGCAAGCCGCGGAACATGACTCCCGGCACTTGCCGGGCAGCATAAAAGCTGCCGATATCACGTATCGCCGCCAGCATAAATCCCGCACTTTCCGACTGCGTGCGCAAGGCGCCGACCCCCACCACTTCGCCATCGATCACCGCTGCCAGATGCTGCTGAAAACCAAACTCGGAACGACCATTGCTGAATGCATGGTGGAGAAAATTCTGCGCCTCCTGTTCATGACGACTGCAGAACACGTAGTTAAAAGCTCCGGGACCAGAACTGTAAATCAGTGGCACAGCGGCACGGGCATCAGCTGCCACACAGGGACGGAAACTCAGATCACGCATACAGAATTCCTGATCTTTTATTATTTTGGTACCAAGGTACATTTTTGAGCTATCGACGTCCAGAGGCAGACAAGCCACTAAAGACAGCAATTTTTAGCTAATCATGTTTTTTTTATAGCTATTGTTCCAAAATCACCTTTAAAATTCACAAATAGCCCCCATACTGAATCCATTCGCAAGAGGAACTGTCCCATGTTGATTGGTAAGCGTGAAGAATTTGACCTGAACGAGATGGCTATCTTCGTTCATGTTGTAGAAGCCGGCAGCTTTACCGGAGCCGCCAAAAACCTTGGTCTGCCCAAGTCCACGGTCAGCCGCAAGATCACCCAGCTGGAAGAACGCCTCGGCGTACGTCTTATCCAGCGCACCACCCGCAGCCTACGCCTGACCGATACCGGCAACGCTTACTACAACCACTGCGCACGCATTCTCAGCGAAATTGAAGAAGCCAATATCGCCGTTACCCAGATGCAGAGCACGCCAACGGGAACCCTGCGTATCACCGCACCGGTCCTGTTCGGCTCGACCGTATTGTCGAGTCTGGTGGCCGAATTTATGGAACAACACCCACAGGTGATGGTTGATCTGGTCTTGTCTGATCAGCGTCTGGATCTGGTGCAGGAAGGGATCGACGTCGCATTCCGCATTGGCCAGCTGGAAGATTCATCCCTGATCGGCCGCTATCTGGGAGATGTTCGCGCCATCCTGTGTGCCAGTCCGGAATATCTGGAACGTCACGGCATGCCGAACCACCCGGAGCAACTGCACGAACACCGCCTGCTGACCGGTTCCCAGTGGCTGCAATGGCCAATGAGTGGGCCAAGAGAAGAGCAGTACACCGTTCAGGTTAAACCACGGTTGCAGGTTAATGATTTTGCCAGCCTGTATGCCCTGACGCTGTCGGGCGCCGGTATTTCCCCCGTGCCAATGCTGATTGCCGCCCCGGCTATCCGTGCCGGTAATCTGGTACCGGTGCTGTGCGACTGGCCGTTTGAAGCCAGCCCGATTCATGCGCTGTACCCCAGCAACCGTCATCTGTCGGCCAAAGTCCGCAGCTTTGTCGATTTTGTTATCGACAGCATCCGTCCAAACCCACCCTGGGAAGTGGAGCTGCTGGAAAGCGCTTGTCCAAACGGAGACACAAGCAAAGCAGACGACGTACAAAAACCGGCCGTGCACTGAGCACGGCCCCACCCGATCCGACACACTTGCACAGGGATGTTTTATGCTGGCCAGGAATGCTTTATCCACCACCCTGCTGATTACATTCAGTGCAGCATTAGCGGTTTCGCTCAGCGGCTGCAGCAGTCCGGCCGGTAACCCAAATGCCGCATCCCTGAGCAGCAACACCGTCGCCACACAGGTCAACAGCAGTGTCCGCCCAGCAGCAGACCGTGCCCGTGACCATTATCGCCATCCGGCCGAAACACTGACCTTTTTTCAGCTTGAACCCCATCACACGGTGGTGGAAATCTGGCCGGGCGCGGGTTGGTACAGTCGCATTCTGGCACCTTATCTGCGGGATAAGGGCCGGTTTATTGCCGCCCACTGGGCAGCGGATTCTCCGGTCACGTTTTTCCGTAACAGCCGCGCGGCGTTTGACCGGGAGTTTGTACAATCAGACCAGCCATACGGGCCGGTTCATGTGCGAATGCTTGAGCCGCCACGCCAGAACCAGTTAACCGCTGATATACAGGCCGACCGTATTCTGACATTCCGTAATGTACATAACTGGATGCGCAACGATCAGGAGCAAGCGATATTTAACAGCATGTTTGTTGCTCTTAAAGCAGGAGGGGTTCTGGGCGTGGTTGAACACAGGGCACCACCGCAGTTCAGCCGTGCACAGATGATTGAGTCCGGCTATGTCAGTGAAGCCTACGTGCAGAAACTGGCTGAAAAGGCTGGATTTATTCTGGACGCAAGCAGTGAAATCAATGCTAACCCCGCCGACAGTAAAAACTATCCTGCCGGGGTGTGGACCTTACCACCGACACTGCGGCTGGGTGAAACCGATAAAGCCAGATATCTGGCTGTTGGTGAAAGCGACCGCATGACGCTGCGTTTCCGTAAGCCTCTCTGAGAGGCCGTCGGTTTAATGATTATGATTCGGTGTCGTCATTTTTCGGCATCATATCCAGCAGAGCCTGTACCTCCTGCGGATCAACATGGTCGGCAGAAAAGACCCGGTCAACCTTCTGCAGAAACACATTAAGCCCTTCATCCACCCGGATACCCTCGTTAAAAACGCGGTTGGTTTCAGCGATGCCGGTTTCCATTATCTTCTGCATTGCAGCTTCCTGACGCTCATCCATTCCCAGAAACTGCAGGCTCTGCTCTACCCCATCGGCCATGTTTTCAACCACATCGGCGATATCGCGCATCACATTCTGATAAGACACATCCACCGCTGACATCATATAGCTCATCTGGCCACTCAGGCGCTTTACCAGGCGGCTTTCCAGCGCCAGCGACTGTAAGTTATCCAGTGCCTGAATACGCGCATCACAGCCCTGCAACAGCGAGAAAACATTATCTTTAATGGCGCCGTATTTTTTCTCGTCATCCACCGGCATATTTTTCACCAGCAGCGACACGCCACCATAATTCATAATGGAGCGGCGGCCAAAATCGACATAACGGCCTTTGTCTTTGCATTCGCTCATCAGCACAGATTCCATATCCTTGGCCATGCCGTTGGCTTCCATATTCTTTACGCCATAACGGCTGCGCATCTGCAGACTGCAGTTAATGCCGTAACTCTGCAGCGCCTGAAACAGACGCATACCCAGCTCATCGATATTGCTGCAGCGGTTTACATCGAGCAGAAACTGGATATTCACGCCCAGATCGGACGTATCAGACATGGCGATAAAGGCCATTTCGTTGGCTTGTTTCAGCTGCATCTTCAGCTGATCGTTGGCAATTTTATTGAACAGCACCCGGTCGAGACGGGCTTTCAGTTCAAACATCATCGACGGCGACAGGTAATCATCGCAGCCGGCGTCATAGGCATCGAGTTTATGCTGCAGCGTTTCTTCGTTTTCCAGCACAACAACCGGAAGCTCGCTGTTGTCTTTCAGCTGACGACAGGTATCAATGACAGCATCCGAGGGAATGCTGTTGCCATCAATCAGAATCAGTTTGAGGTCGTGTTCCTGCGCCAGCTGCTGCGTCTGAGAGACGCTGTCGGCCAGCAACAAATGGTATTTTTCGTCCAACAGGTCACTCAGCTGTTCATTAGATTTTTTGCTGAGTACAACTGCTTTATATCGCGTCGTCATAGTCGGTCCATCAAATCCAGTCCTTCTCAATGTTTAGTCGAGGAAGACACATCCCGCCAGCCTGCGGGATGATCTAGGGCCCCCAGAATGAGTCTTCATTCCGGCAACGGAGATAACAACAGATATAACAACAGAGAAAGGAAATGACCGGGACGGTCAGATAAGTTGCAGTTCTTTGGCGCGATGAATAGCCTGGGTACGGCTCTTGGCGGCCAGTTTGACGTTAATTTTGCGGGCGTGGGTTTTAACCGTATGCAGGGAAATAAACAGCTGATCGGCAATTTCCTGATTGGACAACCCCTGGGCAATCTTGCGCAGAACTTCCAGTTCACGCTCACTGAGACTAACACTCAGCTCCGCCGGCTCACTGTCCGGACGCTGTGGCAGAGAATCACTGAGATTCGGCACCCAGACCAGCAGATCCAGACCAATCCCCTCACGCTGCAGCACACGGCCCGACTGCAGGAAAATCTGCTGACTTTCGGTGTGCTGATTCTGGGCGCGCAACGCGGCACCACGCAGTAATTGCAGCAGCATCATGCTCAGGTTGTTATTGCGCTGGCGCAGCCAACTGTCGATTTCGTGCAGGCACTCAGCGGCTTTACCGGCCAGCAGATATAACCGGGCCTGGGTCGCAACCGCCAGTCCCGGCAGCATAGGAAATAACTCCGGCCGTGGCAGCTGCGCGCAGCTCTGTCCCTGTAACAGCTGATCAATACAACTTTGTGCCCGGCTGAGCTTACCCTGAGAAATCCAGACATTGGCTTTCACCATGATCAGCCACTGGTAGCTGTCCACTTCGACCTGCCAGCGCTGCATAAGCCGCTCTGCACTGTCGAGGGCATTCAGTGCCGCAGCATAATCTCCGGCAGCGGTAAAACGCATCGCCATAATGGCATAGCCGTAACAGACGCACACATCATGAACCTGGGTACTGGCCGAAATGCCCTGCTGCAGGGTTTCATCCAATAAGGTGTCATCATGACCGCCAAGCCAGCGCAACACGGCACGGTAGAGCAGTAAACGACCGCGCGGTAAACGTTCGCCGTGCTCACCATAGCCACTCAGAAGGGCCAGGCCACGCTCAACGATTTCGCGGCTGTGGGCAATATGACCGCGATTCAGTTCAATGCGGGCGTAATCAAACAGGGCCAGCGCTTCCATCGCCGGAGCGTTATTCTGCCGTGCCAGATCCTGCGCCAGCCGGTTCCAGATACGTGCGCCATCGGCATCGTGCTGTGCCAGACGCAGCTGCGCCAGCGTTGAACTCATCAGAATCCGCAGGGTAAAACGAGCCGGCGGCAGATTTTCCAGCGCCTGCTTACACAAAGGTTCGGCCTGACTTAACTGACCTTTTAACCGCGCCAGATAGCCCTGCAAGGCAGCCTCTTCAAAGCTGGCCAGACACTGGCGTTGCAGCAGGCGGCTGATCATATCTTCGGCTTTTTCACGCTGATGGGTCAGCAACCACGACCAGGCGGCAATGGCCATCAGACGTGGCGAGGAGTACAGCAACTCGTCACCCAGTAATTCAAACCATGACAACAGACCAGCGATATCCAGATTGGCCAGAATGGTTTCGGCCTCATGTTCAACCCAGTCCTGTACTTCCTGGCTGAGGCCCGCTGCACGGGCATGATGCAATGCAGCAACCGGCTGCTGTTGCTGACTGAGCCAGTCATAAGCCAGACGATGAAGATGACTGCGCTCCTGCTGGGGCAGCTGCTGCGCCAGCAGATCAGCCATCACCGGATGCATGCGGAACCAGCCCGCACGGTGCAGTTGTGGCTCAATAAACAGGTTCAGGCGTAAAGCCTGCTGCAACGGCTGATGGTAATCCGCCGAGCCGGTGCAATGCTGCAGCAACTCTTCATTAAAACTGCCCAGCACCGCAGCCTGCTGCACAAACTGCTGCACATCTGCAGGTAAACGATGCAGGGTTTCACCCAGCAAATAATCGCTCAGCTCCTGTTGCGCCAGCTGTGCCGCCGGCTCCAGCGGTCGTCCGGCGGCGCGGTAACAGGCCAGCCATATCGCCAGTCCGGCGGGCCAGCCAGCCAGTCTCCGGATCAATTGCTGAATCTGTTGCGGACTGATATCCACACCATGCAATAACAACAGCTGTTGGGTTTCATCATCGCTGAAAGAAAGCTCGCCGACGCCCAGCCAGCCCAGCGCAGAGTTCAGCCGCAGACGGCCAAGGTGATTGGGGATATAGCGCGATGCCAGCACCATGCTGACACCAGCAGGCAACTGCTCAACAATCAGGTTCAGCACCTGCCAGCTGTCGCTGTCCTGCAGGCAGTGCACATCGTCGAAGCACAGCAGCAAAGGCCGCTCGAAGCTGGCCAGTTCCTGCAGCCACAGCAGTAACACCTGTTCAACGTCGACGTGCCCGCGGCGGCCGGTTTCGTGCCAGTGCGCCAGGGCATCGGTCGCCACACCGGGCAGCTGGCGTTCAGCCGCTTCGAGGAAATGGCGCAGAAAAAAGGCATCGGGAGTATCGCGACTGTCGAGGGTCAGCCAGATAACAGAGGTGCCGTTACGCTCGGCCGCTCTGGCGGTATCGCCCAATAAGACGGTCTTACCGTAACCGGCAGGCGCGTTAACCCACACTACACGGGTCTGCTCCAGCGCGTTCAGCAGCAGCGGCGCACGGTCGAGTGCGTGTACCGGCGCATCCGGGCGACGGCCTTTGAGCAGCACCCAGGCGGCTACCGCTTTCTGATCGAGGGATTCCAGCCAGGGCGACTGTGACGCGTCGGGCTTTGCTGTAAACACCATGAAAACTGTCTGACTCGGCTAACGGATCAAAAACCGCCGTCACAGGCTGATTGCAGCGACATAGCGGCGGCTAAGTTATGCAGCATATTACACGAAGTGGCGCATCTGTACTCATCAGCGATGGCGATGACCATTCTTTACCGATCAGCTGTGATTCTGCGGTTCAGAAACCACGCTTGCGGCTGAACCAGATCCAGGCTCCGGATAATGCCAGAAACAGCAAAATCAGCGCGGCAACATCAACCACCCAAACACCCCAGCTGCCAAACCATCGGCCGGAATGCAGATCTAGCAACACCCGCTGCCAGCTGATGGACTCATTACGTGCTGTGGCCAGTTCTGGCGGTAAAACCTGCAGCACTGCCGCAGGTTCGGCAGGTGCTGTCGCCGCCGTCAGCTGATAGCTGAGCAGGTCCAGCGCAAACCAATCCTGGCCAATCTGCAGCTGGTAGGCATCATCCTGCCAGACCACCGCAGTGACCGGCTCTTCACTGAACAGCGAGGGTTCAAGCACTTCCAGCAGCTGATGGTTGTTATCCAGCAACAGCCATTGGCTGCCGCAATCGACAAACTGCGAATCATCACCCCGCGCATAGCCCTGCAGCTGGCGACACCCGGTTAACATCTGCTGATCCAGGCGCAACTGACCATCGGCACTCCACAACCAGTGAGCGTCCACAGCAAAGCCCAGTGGGCGACTGAGTGCATGCTGGTAAGGCGTAAGAATCAGTGAGTTCTGAGGATAAAGACGATCGAGGCCGGTGGCGGCAATATGATTCAGCAACAGACCGGTCAGGGTGACCAGAATAACAATCAGCGCCGCCAGCAGGCCGGCACGGCGATGCCATTTATGCAGCCAGAAACGGAGTTGGCGTCTAGTGGAGGTTTTCATCCGGGGTGGCTGTCCAGCGATCGAGAAGGAGCGCGAGTTTAGCAACTTTCTCCATACTGCGCACCGAGTAGGTAGCACCGGAAATACCGTCGATATTGCCACTCAGCTCACCATTATCGGTTAACTGCAGCCTGGCAAACTGCGCGGTAAACGCCGGCAAACGGATCTCATCACCGCGGATTTCACGGAACACCATAACTTCAATCCGCTCAATCACACCGTTGTGGGTCAGCACCGCAAAGGTAATGGGTTTTTCTTTGCCGATTTCACTCAGCACCCATAAGTTGTGGCCGTTATGCGTCCAGTATTTAACCCGTGCCTGACGCAGATCGTAACGGATGTGCTCACGGGCCTGATCTTTCTGCTCAGCACTGAGCCATAACGTGCGCGCTTCCTGCCCTGCCGGAAACCACTCGGTGAGCAGCTGCGGCAGGGTCAGATAAGTGCCTTTGCCCAGCGCAACAGCACTGGACAGCAGCAATATCAGAGGCAGAAAAACGCGCAGTAACCGCATATCAGAAGCTGTAGCCTACGCCCAGGTTGTAACCGGTGGCCGCCAGATCGCCGGCCGCTTTTTCGCGGTAGTAATCAGCTTTGAATACCACGGTCTCAGCCAGCCAGTAGTTCACACCCACATCGTGGCGCTCGGCTTTGGAATCGGTACGGTCGCCAGCCTTGGTATCCCAGCCGCTGTTACGGTAGAACACACCGACATCATTCATGCGGTAAGACGGCTCAACATAGAAACCGGTCTGCTTGGACGCACCGGCGGTGATGGCATTGATATCTTTATCCAGATCCCATTGCGCATAGAGTGCACGCAGTTCAAAACCATTGTTCTGATACACCGCATGGGTTTCGATCAGACGGGCGCCGATTTCTTTGGTGCCACTGCCCTGCAGCAGGTCGTCCTGATACTGCAGAGTCGCAGCCAGTTCCAGACCCGGTACTGCGGTGTATTTAACGCGTGCGGTGTAGGCAGCTTTATTCGCTGGTGCTTCAGCAACCTTCTGACGGCCTTTACGTAACTCACCGGTAGCCGTATTCAGACCGGAGTGCATCGCTACATCGTAGCTCAGGCCGTCAGCGATTTTACCGCTCAGACCAGCACCGCCTTCCCACCAGGTGGTCGGGATGATTTTGTTCTCAACGCTGTTACGCTCAACGCCGTAGAAGGTATCAGGCTCATGGGTTTCGTTGAGGATACCGACAGGAATCAGGAACAGACCGGCTTTGGCGCGGGTATTGGCGCTCAGGTCATGTTCGATGTAAGCCTGCTCCAGCTCAACCTCACCCGGCTTACCATCGCCAGCCAGACTGTGCTCCAGCTCAAATTCAGAGAAGAAGCGGGTACGCTCATTGAATTCTTTGCTGAAGAACAGCACAAAGCGGTGGTAATCAATTTCGTTGTCAGTGCCATTAGCCAGGTTCAGGTGCATTTCACCGTAACCACCGATATTTACACCACTGTTCTGGGTTGCGGCACCTTGTTGTTCAACGGTATCGGCCAGACTGTTCAGCTGAGATTTCAGCGCTTCAATTTCGGCTTTCAGTTGAGCGTTATCGTCGGCCAGAGCCAGATTGGATGAGGTGATGGCAGCAGCCAACAGCAGAGCACGGGTTTTCATAGCGTTAAATCCTTTGGGATAAATGGCAATAAAATCGGCGTGCAAGATAACATAAACAGGAATCACTTCAATATTTAAACGCTAATTATTATTGTTTATAAATATAACAAAATACGCCTGCCTATAACGGGATACCTCTTACGGAAATACCTTCCTATATCTTTATTTCCTGTACTGCAGACATAAAAAAACCAGCCCGGAGGCTGGTTCGTCATGCTGCAAAAGAGCTTATGCCTGTGGCGCCGCTTCTTCCAGCAAAGGCTTGAGTTCACCTTTGGCGTGCATCTCGGTGACGATATCGCAACCGCCAATCAGCTCACCTTTTACCCACAATTGTGGAAAGGTTGGCCAGTTGGCATATACCGGCAGATTGGTGCGGATTTCCGGATTGGAAAGAATATCCACATACGCAAACTTCTGACCACATTCCATAACTGCCTGCACAGTACGGGCAGAGAAGCCGCACATCGGCTGGTTTGGTGAGCCTTTCATGTACAGCAGAATGTCGTTGCTTTCGATCTGGTCTTTGATGACCTGCATGATATCCATAGGTCTTCTCTCTCAAACGTTGAATGGAAATTGCGGCGATTCTAACACAAAGCAGCAAAAGCCTGACAGCGCCACTGGGGTATCAGCCATCGGCGGTACTGCCAAAACCACCACCACCCGGGGTGTGGATACAGAACAGGTCACCGGCTTCCAGCTCGACACAGGCGCAGCCGGATAAGCGCTGCATCCGCCCCTGATGGCGCAGCACAAAGTTCACGCCAGGCTTGCCGTCACCGCCGCCCTGCAGGCCATGCGGCGCAACCTGACGGTGGCCACTGATGATATTGGCACGCATCGGCTGCAGAAAACGGATATGCCGCTCTACGCCATGACCGCCAGCATACTGCCCGGCGCCACCGGACTGTGGCCGCACATGAAACCAGTCGAGCACCACCGGAAAACGCTGTTCCAGAATCTCGGGGTCTGTCAGGCGCGAATTGGTCATATGGCTGTGCACCGCGCTGGCGCCGTCACCCTGCGCACTGGCACCGATACCGCCGCACAGTGTTTCGTAATACTGCAGCTGCTGATTACCGAAGGTGAAATTGTTATTGGTGCCCTGACAGCCGGCCATTAAGCCCAGCGCCCCCATCACCACATCCACCAGATACTGGGCCGTCTCGACATTGCCCGATACCACCGCCGCCGGATATTGCGGCGCAATAATGGAAGCCTGTGGCACCTTAACCGTTAACGCGCGGAAAAAGCCGGCATTCAGCGGCATGGGTTTGGCGACCAGCGCGCGGAAGCTGTACAGCACCGCTGCCATCACCACCGAGGTCGGCGCATTAAAATTACCGGGATGTTGCTTCTGTTCTGCACGGTATTGCGTACCGGAAAAATCGACCGTGGCATGGCGCTGCTGCCGGTCAACCTCAATGCGCACATTAAAGCAGGTGCCATCATCCATCTGCGCGCTGAATTCACCGGACGGTAAATCCGCCAGACACTCACGCAACGTCTGCTCGGCGTTATCCATCACATGCTGCATATAGGCCGTCACCTGTGGCAAACCATAGGCCGCACATAAGCGCTGTAATTCCGCTGCACCTTTTTCGCAGGCGGCCAGCTGAGCCATTAAATCGGCAATATTCTGATCCGGATTACGCGCCGGATACGTAGCCGCCGCCAGAACCTTACGGATCTCCTGCTCTTTAAGCTGGCCATCGCGCATTAAAATCAGGTTATCGAGCAGCACACCTTCTTCGTCGATATGGGTGCTTTCCGCCGGCATTGAGCCCGGTGTAATACCGCCGATATCGGCATGATGACCACGCGCGGCGACATAAAAATCGGCTTTATTACCCGCCGTAAATGGCCGGATAAAAACCGGCTTAACCACCGTGACATCGGGCAAATGCGTGCCGCCGTTATAAGGAGTATTCAGCACAAAGGCATCATCAGGGCGCATATCCGTATGCCCCTGCATCACCACTTTAATGCTTTCGCTCATTGAACCTAAATGCACCGGAATATGCGGCGCATTAGCGACCAGCTCACCATGGCCATCAAACAACGCGCAGGAAAAATCCAGCCGCTCTTTAATGTTCACACTGCTGGCGGTTTTCTCCAGCACAAAGCCCATCTGTTCGGCGACCGACATAAACAGATTATTGAATATTTCCAGCGTAACCGGATCGCGCTGAACCAGGTTACTGGCAGCCGCCGGTAGTTCTTCACCCTGATCACTCAGCAATAAAGCCCCGCTTTTTAACACTTCAAGCTGCCAGCCGGGTTCCACCACAATGGTGCTGTTGGCATCGGTTAATAACAGCGGGCCTGGTGCAATAAAACCCGCCGCCAGCTGCGTACGCGCCAGTACCGGAACACTGTGCCATTTACCGCCCAGATATAATTGTGCATTTTCCTGTGCGGTTTGTTCGCCGCTGGCAAAAGGAATTGCCGGAGTACTGTTTCCGGCGGCTACCAACTCCAGCTGTACCGCATCCAGGCGCAGGGATTTATGAGCACTGATAAAACCAAATAATTGCTGGTGCTGCTGTTCAAATTCGGCACGCATAGCAGCAGCGTCGGCAAAGCTGACCAACAACTGGGTATCGGACCCCTCATAACGCAGATAGGCACGGCGCAATTCCTGAACGGGGTTTTCTTTGTCCGGTGTGAAATCGGCCTGCTGCATTAACGCCGCGAATTTTTCTTCTGCGCGGGTCAGCGCCGCAGCATCGGTTAATGGTATTTCTACCGCGTCTTCGCCCAGCCAGCGCTGCTCAGCCAGACCAATACCAAAGGCCGATAACACCCCCGCCAGCGGATGCAGATACACCTGTTTAATATTCAGCTCGGCCGCCACCAGACAGGCATGCTGGGCACCGGCACCACCAAACGCATTAAGCACATAATCGCGGATATCATAACCGCGCTGCACCGATATTTTTTTCACCGCCGCGGCCATATTATTCACCGCAATGCGCAGAAAACCGGCGGCTATTTCTTCCGGCGAATATTCCTGACCGCTGTCGTTGCGGATCTGTACTGCAAGCTCGCTGAATTTCTGCCGCACAATATCGGCATCCAGTGGCTGATTCTGTTCAGGACCAAATACATAAGGGAAATGCTGCGGCTGTAATTTACCCAACAGTACATTGCAGTCGGTGACGGTTAACGGGCCGCCATTACGGTAACAGGCAGGGCCTGGATAACTGCCGGCGGATTCCGGCCCGACCTGAAAGCGGCCATCAGAAAAATGCACCAGCGAACCGCCACCGGCGGCCACGGTATGAATATTCATCATCGGTACGCGTAGTTTTACGCCGTTAACCTCGGTCAGGGTTTCACGCTCAAGATCGTTATTCAGCGTACCGTTAAAATGACTGACATCGGTCGAGGTTCCGCCCATATCAAACCCGACAATGCGGTTAAAACTATCGGCCTGGGCGGTGCGAACCATACCGACCACACCACCGGCCGGGCCGGATAAAATCGCATCTTTCCCCTGAAAATTCTGCGCCGCACATAAGCCACCATTGGATTGCATAAACTGCAGTACCGTCGGCGGCAACGCCTGCTCCACCTGATTAACATAACGGCGCAATACCGGCGACAAATACGCGTCAGCCACCGTGGTATCACCACGCGGCACCAGCTTAATTAAAGGACTGACGCGGTGACTTAACGAAATCTGTTTAAAGCCAAGCTGGCGGGCAATATCACCGATACGGATTTCATGCTGCGGATATTTATAGGCGTGCATCAGCACCACGGCGATGCTGTCGTAACCCAGTGAGCGCGCTTCAATTAACTGCACCAGCAGGGTTTCTTCATCCAGCGGATAATCCACCGTGCCGTCGGCCAGTATACGTTCAGGTACTTCGTACACCCGTTCGTATAACGGTTCTGGCTGATCAATATGAATGGCAAAAATATCCGGGCGGGTCTGATAACCGATGCGCAGCTGATCGCGCAGACCTTTACTGATGCACAACAAGGTACGCGCACCTTTACGCTCCAGCAGCGCATTGGTGGCCACCGTTGTGCCCATTTTTACACTGGCAATGGCGCTGTCGTAGTGCGGATAACGGGCCTGCAGCTGACGGATGCCTTCAACCGCCGCATCGGCATAATGCTGCGGATTTTCCGACAGTAATTTATGGGTAATTAATTCACCGTCCGGTGTCAGCGCAACGATATCGGTAAAGGTGCCGCCGCGGTCGACCCAGAACTGCCATTGCCCGGAGTGCGCAGCATCCGCGGCCGAAGAATCCACAGAGGAAAAAGAAGAAACTGAAGACATGATTCCACCCGTAATTTACTGCCAGCGATCATACCAGCAAATAGCGGGATTCTTCAGAAACTGAACAGCGCCGCCGCCACCGGAATCAGCAACAGCAACAATGCCCGCCCTAACCAGCGGCGGGCACTGAGCAACAACAGGCGCAGTGCTTTTTCCTGCCCCAGACGCCGTTTTTGTGCTTTCTCTCCGGCCGCAGGCGGTTGTCGCAACAACTGGCGTAATTGCCAGAACAGCACCACTGACCAGCTGCCATACAACACAAACAGGCAGATCCCCAACAGCATCAGCGCCAGAATCAGCAACGGCAGTAAACTCATGAGCGCCGCCTCTGCCACAGTACAATACCACCTGCCAGCAACAGTCCGCCCGTCAGTAATAATGCCAGCGCCCACAGCAGCACACCGGGCAGGCCGAACACAAAACCGGTGTGCAGACCGTATTGCAGAAAACGCAGACTGGTCAGCGCCTGTTCTCCGGCGCTTTGTGATACCTGCGGTTCTGACGAGGGCACCGGCCAGATATCCACCTGCTGCAATAAACTCAGATCGGCCGGGTGCAGAAAGAGATAATGTTGCGGCACCAGACTGAGGCCATCGCGGGCGACCATACGCAGCTGATAGTTAAAGGCCGGAGGCCGTGGCGTCACAATACCGGTCAGCTGATAGCCCGGCAGCAGAGCTTCTGCCCGGCTCTTTAAGGCCAGAAGATCGGGCACTGCCGCAACAGCATCCGCCGTAATGCCGGTTGCCACCGGCCCCGCCATCACCGTTTTCAACGCCGGCTGATCGAGTTGCCCGGCGCTGAGCAGGCTGTACAGCGGCGCGCGCCAGGGCCAGCAGATACCGGTAATCACCATCACGATCAGCAGCGGCGTGATGTACAGACCGCTCAGCGCATGCCAGCGGCGCAGGCCATCGGCTTTGCCACTCAGTAAACGCTGCGGCAGAAAATGCTCGCGGCTGAGCTGAATCCGGTCGCCACGCACCAGCCAGAGTAACAGGCCAAGCAGACAACTGAGCGCCAGCAGCACACTGCTGATCGCCACCAGCTGACGTCCGCCCTCACCCAGTAACAGCGTGCGGTGCAATGACAGTACCCAGTTGAAAAAACCGTCACTCAGGGGGCTGGCGCTGCCATCGGCGGCCAGCTCATACGAGCGGAAGCCGTCGGCGCAACGCAGATACAGACGCGGCTGGGCAATCAGAGGTGAAGAAAGCCCCAGATAACTGACCGCGCAGCCGGAATGCTCAGCCTGCAACACATCCATGCGTTGCTGCAGCCTTTGCGCCGCTGCCGGAGTAAGCGCTTGCGGTGCACGTAACCCCGTTTGTAATACCGGCTCCAGCAACAGCAGCAGTCCGCTGAGCAGAATAATCAGCAGCGGCAGGGCCAGCACCAGGCTGACCCACAGATGCAGGCGGCGAAACCAGTAATAAGCGGTCATTCAGAGACTCGTTGTCAGAAGCTGTGCTCGTACGCCAGCATCAGACTGCGGCCACGACCTTTGTAATAGCGCGCAGTATTACCGAGATCGGAGGTCTGTGCGTAGTAATCAAAGTAATCGCGGTTCAGCAGGTTACCGAGCGACAGGCTGGTAGTGCTGTTGTTACCACGGTAGCTGACGCTCATATCCACCAGCGCATAGCCATCAAAAGACTCAGCATTGGCGTTGGCCTGACCGTGGAAGCTGCGGTCAAAGTAGTAAGTGCTGGCCAGACGCGCACTGGTGCGGCCATTCAGCTCGTAGCGGGCATAGGCCGAGAGTTTATCCGGGCTGATATTAGCCGCGCCCAGATCGCTGTCGAGACTGCCGTTCTTATCGGAGTCGACGCGGCCAAACAGCTTCGAGTAGTAACCACCGATTTCCAGATCGTAACTAAACATATAGGCGGTCTGCAGTTCGTAACCGTGGGTGCGGGTTTTCTCGCGGATCACTTCGTAGCTGCCATCGCCATTGGTGTCGGCCAGGCGTGAACCAAAGGCCGAGGTCGAACGGAAGTAACTGGCTTTCAGACTCAGCGCTTCGCCCTGATAGTTGAAACCGGTTTCGTAGTTATCGGTGATGATCGGCTTGATACGCACCAGATCATCCACATCCTGACCGTCGGTGTTGATGCCGCGCAGCACCAGACCCACATCCGGCATATTGAAGCCTTCGCTGTAGGAGATATAAGCATTCAGGCCATCACTGATGCGGTAGGTAAAGCCGAGGTTGGTCAGTAGTTCGGAGAATTCATCATCGCCACCGGCCACATCGCGCGAGCCGTAGTTATACAGCGTGGTGAAATCATCCACCTGCAGTTTGGCGGTCTCGTAACGCGCACCACTGGTCAGTTGCAGACGATCGGTCAGGGCGTAATCGAGTTGGGCAAAAGGCGCGTAGTTGTCGAACTTCATTTCCGGCACCCAGGTACGGCCGGTCATCGCCAGGGTCTGTTTCGATTCATCACGCACCCAGTCAAAGCCCAGCACCCAGTCGAGTTCATTCAGCAGGAAATCGTCACGGTTCCAGCTCAGGCGCACACCACTGCGCTGCACTTCAATCTGCGACTGGTCGTAGATGCTCTGCGTCAGCGCACCAGTGCCATCGTACTGGCTGCCATAAGCCGGGTCCTGAAAGGTTTTGGTCTGGGTTGCGCCGTACAGCGAGGTACGGTCGAGGTAATAGAACTTACCGCTGAAGTTACCACCGGCCAGATCACGGTCGCTGTAGCTCAGCGCGGCGGCGGTGGCTTTGTTGCGGTTCGGATCGCCCACCTGCTTGCCTTTTTCGGTGGTGGCGGCAATGCCCTGATCGCGGTCGCCCGGTACGTTGCGGTAATCACCGCTGTTTTCCAGATCGTAGCGGTTGAGCATCAGCTCCACACGGCGGGTAGCCGACAGATCCATGCCCAGTTTCAGCAGCAGATCAAGGGATTCAGAATCCATCAGGTCGCCGTGGGTTTCGTTAACGGCAATTTTGTCGCCGTTGGCATCGTAGTACAGCCCGCTGTTCTGATACTGCGCCGAGGCCAGCACATCGTAAGCGCCCTGCTTGCGCTGCAGCGAGCCACCCAGGCGGTATTCAAAACCGTCACCGTCAAAATCGTTGCTGCTGGTCAGCGCGGTATTCAGACGGATTTCGTTATCGCCGTCGGCAGCGCTGCGGGTAATAAAGTTGATGATGCCGCCGGTTGCGCCCAGGCCCATGGAAGCGTTGGCACCATGTACCACTTCAATCCGTTCAATCAGTGACGGGTCGATGGTAAAGCCGTCACGCGAGCCATCGCGCAGCGGGTTGGTCTGCGGAATACCATCCACCAGAATCAGCGGCGAACGGCCACGGAAACTCTCAGAAGAGCCGGTCATTTTCTGGCGCGACGGCGCAAAGCTTGGCAGCAGGCGGCTCAGTGCACTGGTCAGATCGCCGCTGGCACCGAGAGTGGCCTGCAGGGTTTCACGCTCGATGACCGTCACCATATGCGGGATGGTAGCAACATCACGCTCACCACGAACGGCGGAGATCGTAACCCGGTCCAGCGTTACTTTTTCCGCTGGCGCAGAAGCGTCAGGCGGAAGCTGTGTGTCTGCGGCATAAGCCACCGGAGCCAGCAGTGCTGGAATCATCGCATAAACAGCAGTTTTCATGGGCATGTCCTGATACGGATTGGTAATTAGCAATACGAAAGGACGCGAATGCTACTGAGTCTGAGAATGATTATCAACAAATAATAAGAAGAATTCCTGAACTTACGTGGACGATGCTGGTCGTCAGAGTTCCGCTTCGAGCGGCAGAACGCCCAGCAGCCAGGATTGCAGGCGCCGCCACAGGCTGGCCCGGGGTTCGCTGTCATAGCTCTGCACAGAGCCATCGCCGTACAGCTCCTGCCAGCGTACTTCTCCCTGATGTAGCTGCAGGTGATAACTTTCGAATGGCAGGTTTTGCTGCAGATCCCGGCTGGCTTCCTGACCCAGTTGCGCCTGCTCAAACAGCACACCCATTTCGGTATTCTCGCGGATGGAGCGCGGATCAAGATTCATCGAGCCGACGTAAAAGTAGCGCTGATCGATCACCAGCATTTTGGCGTGCAGACTGGCGGAAGAAGAGCCGGTCCAGCGGCGGTTCTCACGCCCGGAGCTGGCATCCGGGCGCAGCTCATACAGTTCAACTCCGGCACGCAGTAACGCCGCGCGGTAATGTTTATAAGCCGAATGCACCGCAGGCACATCCGTGCTGGCCAGAGAATTGGTCAGCACCCGCACCTTAACACCACGCGCGACCAGTGCCGCCAGAAAGGCAACCCCCTCATCGCCCGGTACAAAATAGGGCGAAACCAGCAGCACTTCCTGCTGCGCATTTTCCAGCAGAGTGAGCAGATTGCCCAACAACGGCGACTGGTAACGGCGGCTGCGGATTTTATCCGGTGCATCAGCCACTACGTACGCCTTTCCCCAGAACAGCCGTGGTTCATAGTGCGCCGCCAAGTTCTGGGCCCGTGCCTGTAAAGCCTGCACATAAGGGTGCTGCTGATTACTCTGCAGCCAGCTCTGCAGTTTCTGGCTCAGTCCGTTCAGCGGTTGCTGGTCATGCGGATCAGCATCCTGCAACACGTGCTCCACCGGCACCGCCAGCTCGCTGTTCCAGTAGCGGTCAAACTCGGTTGAGGCGTCATCGACCACCGCCCCCAGTGTCAGTACATCCAGATCACCGAATACCACCGCATTACGCGCGGCATCAAAGTACTCATCACCGATATTGCGCCCGCCGGTAATCGCCAGAGTGTTATCGGCAATCATGGTTTTGTTATGCATGCGCCGGGTCGATACCCCATAACGGGTCAGAAACTGCATATCGCGCGGATAGTCGCGCAGAAACGGATTAAACAGGCGGATATCAATATTGGGATGACGGTTCAGCAGCCGCAGCTCATTATCGGCGCCGCGGGTTGCCATATCGTCCAGCAGCAGCCGCACGCGTACACCGCGCTCGGCGGCCTGCAGCAAGGCCCAGGTAAAAACCTTGCCGGTCAGATCCTGATGGTAGAGATAATATTGCAGGTCGAGACGGTCATGAGCATTGGCCGCCAACAACAGGCGGGCAAGAAAAGCATCGGTTCCGGAGGCCAGCAACACCAGCCCGGCCTGACCGGGATGTTGCTGTAACAGAGGCTCCGCCCAATCCGTCAGCGGACTGTGCGGCGGAGCCTGAGTATGAACTTCAGAGGTGGGATGCGGATAGTCCGGCAGACGGGCACAGCCGGCAAACAACACCGCTAGCAGATACATACAGCACGGCAGTATCTGCCATGCGCGTTTATGGCATATGGGCAATATAGGCGGCCACATCACGCAGCTGCTGCTCATCCATATTCTGCACCACGCCGATCATCGGGGAGTTTTTACGCTCCGGATCGTTATGCAGGAAACGCATCAGGGTTTTGGTCAGATATTCATATGGCTGACCGGCGATACGCGGGTACAGGCTGCTGCCATGGCCGGCGTTGCCATGACAGACAAAACAGGTGGTTTTATAAATCTGTTCGCCTTTTGCACTTGTGGGTACGGGTTGTTCGCGGCTAACCACCGGCTTGTGAGCAAAATAAAGCGCGATATTAATGCGGTCTTCTTTACTCAGCGTGGTGGCCAGTTTGCTCATCACATAATCTTTGCGCACACCATCGGCAAAATGCTCAAACTGGGTAAAAAGATAAGCGGCATTCTGACTGGCCAGATTCGGGATATAGTCGCGCTTGCTGTTGCCATCATCACCATGACAGCGGAAGCACAACTGCGCACGCTCAACACCATCTTCAATAGCGGCCTGTAACAGCGGTGTATTTTTTTCGATGATGGCCATTTCCTGCAGCATGGACTCCACACTTTCGGCCTGCACCTGGCTGCCCAGTAAGAGAAGCAATCCTGCCAACGTACTGCTTAATCTGTTCATAGTGTACTTTTCTGTTCTTTTGCTGTTATGGAGTTATTCAGGAGCGGCTGTTTTCGCGGACAAAACGCCCTGAAGACCCTGATCAACTTATTATTAGGGAGTGAAACATACGCGTCTGCTCTCGTCAGGCCAAGAGCCAATCGCCTTTCGTATTAGCCTTTTCTAAATAAAGGCTGACCTGTATCAAGCGCTAACCGCGAACTCCGGCCAGAGTTGCCCAAATCCGCTTCCCGCACCGCCAGGCTTATGGATAAGGGGCTGTGCCCTGCACCCGCATTCAGGTACACTTCCCGCCTTTCTAACTGCGCTCAGATTCAGACCATACGCCATGATGCAAGAGACTTATCAGCCCCATATTATCGAACCTTCCGTACAGACTCAGTGGGAAGAAAATCAGGTATTCAAAGCCGTTGTCGACAGCAATAAAGAGAAATTCTATTGCCTGTCCATGTTCCCGTATCCAAGCGGCCGGCTACATATGGGGCACGTGCGTAACTACACCATTGGTGACGTGGTTTCGCGCTACCAGCGCATGCAGGGCAAAAACGTCATGCAGCCAATGGGCTGGGACGCCTTCGGTCTGCCGGCAGAAAACGCCGCCATCAAGCATCAGGTTGCTCCGGGCAAATGGACCAAAGAAAACATCGCCTATATGAAAGGCCAGCTGAAATCGCTGGGCTTCGGTTACGACTGGAACCGCGAACTGGCGACCTGTGACCCGGAATACTACCGCTGGGAACAGTGGTTCTTCACCAAGCTGATCGACAAGGGTCTGGCCTACAAAAAAGTCTCCGCGGTTAACTGGTGTCCGAATGACCAGACCGTTCTGGCCAACGAACAGGTCATCGACGGCTGCTGCTGGCGCTGTGACTCTGTGGTTGAGCGTAAAGAAATTCCACAGTGGTTTATCCGTATCACTGATTACGCCGAAGAACTGCTGAACGACCTCGATCAGCTCGACGGCTGGCCGGATCAGGTAAAAGCCATGCAGCGCAACTGGATTGGTAAATCCCGTGGCGTGCAGATGCGCTTTGGCCTGAAAGACCGCGAAGACGCACTGGAAATCTACACCACCCGTCCGGATACCCTGATGGGCGTGAGCTATGTTGCTGTTGCTGCCGGTCACCCACTGGCGAAAGAAGCCGCAGCCAACAATGCTGCGCTGGCCGCATTCCTCGAAGAATGTTCCAAATCCGGTACCGCCGAAGCCGATCTGGCCACCGCCGAGAAAAAAGGTATGGCAACCGGCTTTACTGCCATTCACCCGATTTCCGGTAAAGAAGTACCGGTGTGGGTCGCCAACTTTGTGCTGATGGAATTCGGTACCGGTGCGGTCATGGCCGTTCCGGCACACGATCAGCGCGACTGGGAATTCGCGCAGAAATACGGCATTGAAATTCATCAGGTCATCGCCGCCAACGAAGGCGACGAGTGCGACCTGAGCAAAGCGGCCTATACCGAAAAAGGCACCCTGATTAACTCCGGCGAATTTGACGGCCTGAGTTTTGAAGCCGCTTTCGACGCCATCGCCGCCAAACTGGCGGCAGAAGGCAAAGGCGAGATCAAAGTTAATTACCGCCTGCGCGACTGGGGCGTGAGCCGCCAGCGTTATTGGGGCGCACCGATTCCGGTGATCCGTACCGCCGATGGTGACTCCATTGCCGCGCCGGAAAGCCTGCAGCCGGTGATTCTGCCAACCGAGGTTGTGATGGACGGTGTGAACTCACCGATCAAGAACAACCCGGAATTCGAAAACATCGAATACAACGGTCAGCCGGCGTTCCGCGAAACCGATACCTTCGACACCTTTATGGAGTCGTCCTGGTACTACGCGCGTTACTGCTCACCGCGCGACGATACGCAGATGCTGAACCCGGAAGAAGCCAATTACTGGCTGCCGGTCGATCAGTATATCGGCGGGATCGAACACGCCATTCTGCACCTGCTGTATGCACGTTTCTTCCACAAGCTGCTGCGCGATGCCGGCCTGGTGAACAGCGATGAGCCGTTCAAAAACCTGCTGTGCCAGGGCATGGTGCTGGCCGATGCGTTCTTCTACACCAACGAACACGGCGCCAAAGAGTGGGTTAATCCGACCGAAGTGAGCGTTGAGCGCGACGACAAAGGCCGCCTGACCGCTGCCAAGCGTAAGAGCGACGGCAAAGAACTGCAGTACTCCGGCATGAGCAAAATGTCGAAGTCGAAAAACAACGGTGTTGATCCGCAGGAAGCCATCGAACTGTACGGCGCCGATACCGTGCGTCTGTACACCATGTTCGCAGCGCCCCCGGAGCAAACTCTGGAATGGTCTGACTCCGGCGTACAGGGTGCCCAGCGCTTCCTGCAGCGCGTCTGGCGTCTGAGCTACGAACTGCTGCAACAGGCAGATCGTGGTGATGCGGCGAACCTGTCCAAAGATGAGAAAGACGCCCGCCGTAAGGTGCACGAAACCATTCAGAAGGTGAGCGATGACGTTGGTCGCCGCTACAACTTCAACACCGGTATCGCCGCCATTATGGAACTGATGAACACCCTGCAGAAAGCCGATATGGCATCTGCCGGTGGCCGTGCAGTGGTGGCAGAAGGTCTGGATGCGGTGATCCGCATGCTGTCGCCGATTGCGCCACACATTACCCAGGCTCTGTGGATTGCCTTTGGCAACGACGGCCTGGTAATTGATGCACCTTGGCCTGTGGTTGACGAAAGCGCCCTGGTGCGTGATTCCATCGAAGTGGTGGTTCAGGTGAACGGTAAGCTGCGTGCCAAGATCGAAGTGGCCGCCAACGCCAGCAAAGACGATCTTGAAGCCGCCGCCAAAGACGCCGTTGCCCAGCAACTCGAAGGTGTGACCGTACGCAAGGTGATTGTGGTACCGGGTAAGCTGGTTAATATCGTCGCTAACTGAGATAGGGAATGACTGTGCGTTTGCTGACTCTGCTGTTTTCTCTGGTTTTACTTTCTGCCTGCGGCTGGCATCTGCGTGGTGTCACGCCGCTGCCGCCGGAATACCGGGTGATGTATCTGCAGAGTCAGGCCAGTAACAGCTTTAACCAACAGTTAAAACTGCAGCTGGAGTTCAACGATGTCGTGCTGACCGCCAGCGCCGAAGACGCCCCGGCCATTCTGCGTATTGAGCCGGTGGATATCGAACGGCGTACACTGTCGGTCAGCAGCAGTGGTCAGGTGGGCGAGTTCGAACTGAACGGCCGTCTGACCGCTCATATCCTGCACATTGGCCGCGATACCGATGTCGAAATTGAACTGAAAGCACGCCGCACCCTGACCAACGATGTGAACAACGTCGTCGGTACTGCCAGCGCCGAAAGCCAGCAACGGGCTGAGCTGGAGCGCGAACTGGTCAACAAGCTGCTGCGCCGCCTGCAGAGTCTCGGCAAGAGCAGCCAGAATAATCAGGGGTCCGCTGCAACAGGCACACAGCCGTGAAAATCCGCCAGGACCAGCTCAGCGGCCTGCTGGCCAAAGGACTGGCACCCTGCTATCTCGTGTCCGGTGACGACCCTTTACTGGTGATGGAAGCCTGCGACGAGATCCGTGCAGCTGCACGTAAGGCCGGTGTCGAGGAGCGTGAGCTGTTCCATGCTGAAGCCGGCTTTGACTGGCGCCATTTGCTGGAAGAAGCCAACGCCATGTCGTTATTTGCCAGTCGCCGTATTCTTGAAGTACGGATTGGTAACGGCAAGCCTTCCGATAAAGGCGCGGCTATTCAGCAGATTCTTGATAATCCCAACCCTGATAACCTGCTGCTGATTATCTGCCCGCGCCTCGACAGCACCATTCAGCGCAGCGCCTGGTTTAAAGCGGTGGATAAAGCCGGTGTTTTCCTGCCGATCTGGCCCATCGAACGCTCGCAATATCCGGGCTGGCTGAAACGCCGCCTGCAGATTGCCGGCCTGCAGATCGAACCTCCCGCCCTGGCCGCTCTGGCGCATCAGACCGAAGGCAACCTGCTCGCTGCCGTGCAGGAGGTCGAAAAGCTGCGCCTGCTGGGTACGACCACCATCAACGAAGAGATGATTAACGAAGCCATTGGCGACAGCTCCCGCTTTGACGCCTTTGGTCTGGCCGATACCTGCCTGCTCGGTAACCTGGCCGAAGCCAGCCGCATTCTTTCCCATTTAAAAGGTGAAGGTGTCGATGCGCTGATGATACTCGGCGCCCTGACGCGCAAGATCCGCCAGCTGATTGCCATGCAGGATCTTGGCGGACAACAGCTGAGTGAAGCCTTCAAGGCACAGAATATCTGGCCCAAACAACAGCCTCCCTACAAAAAAGCTTTGCAGAACCTGCGCGCCCCACAGCTCCATGCCGCCCTGCGTAAGGCCGAAAAAATCGATGCAGCCATTAAAGGCAGCGGCGATGATCCCTGGCTTCTGTTAAGTGAGTTAACTGTACTGTTAACAGGTGTAAGGCTGACGACTGGTTAACAGTTTCAGCACTACCGCTGTCACAGAAATCCCAACATTTAACTGAGATACTGCTGTGGTAATGGCGGCAATTGCCGTATTCGGATGACAATTTTTGTCACATTATGCCTTTTAACGTTAAGCGTCGTGGTAAAAACGTTAAAATATAATAATATGACGTAATGCTAAGCTGAGTATGCAGACTAAGAGGATGTTCGTTATGAGCGCCGTAAACAAACAACAAAATTCAGATCTGGTCTGGGACCTGGAGAAAATCCACCAGCACCAGCGCGCTATGAATTTCGTTAAGCAGTTTGAAAACCGCTTCTGCGTATTCTCCGGCTCCGTACGTCAGCTGTATACCAACTACAGTATTTTCTTCCCCGAAGAAGCCAACCGTCAGATGGTTATTCTGCCCGACCCTTACGCCTTCCACGATACGTTCAGCCATCTGAATCCGGATGCGGTACAGTCAACCGGTCTGCATGTTATCCCTGGCAATCTGATCGGTAAAACCGGTTTGTATCTGGTGATCTCACACAAAGATAAAAACGTGCGCTCGGTACCGATTCCTTTTCAGGAAGGTATCCGCCAGATTCTGCGCCGTTCCAATACCGAAGATCCATTTCTGCCGGTACTGATGAAAGGCGACCTGCGTGAATTCAATGATCAGATGCCTTGTCTGCACCTGAACCGTCTGCGCCTGAAAGAGCTGACTTCGCTGTCCGGCCTTGAGCGCGAAGGTATCCGCACCATCATTACCGACAAGCTGATGAAACTGTATCAGGAATCATCGGCCCTGAACCTGGCCTGATTTCCAGGCCAGATCTTAACGCCCTGCAACGGTCTCCCGCACCACTAGCCTTCGGCACGATAATAACGGCGGATCAGGCGACTTAATCCCTTACGCCAGGCTTTCGGTTTGATGCCAAAGGTGTGAAACAGCAGCGTATTATCGGTAACCGGTGCCCAGACCGCCGGCATCAAGCCGCCTTCCTGTGATTTCAGCTCCACGCCACTGAGATTTTCATACTGACCGGCTTCCGCCAGCAGCGCCTCTGCGAAGGCATATGAAGAGATTGGCTCCACACCACAAAAATGATAGGTACCCCATAAATCGTCGCTGCAGGCTGCCTGTTTAAGCATCGCCAGAATCACTTCGGCAATATCATCAGCAGGCGTCGGACTGAACTTACGCTGCATATCGAGGCTGAGGGAATGCTCATCACGGATAGCCGTCAGCAGTCGGTTGGCAAAATCGTCAGCCATCAGCGAAAACCCCTGGCCAATGCGCAGGATCAAATGACGACGGTTATTACGGGTCAAGGCTTCCAGAGCCAGTAAATCCAGCGCCAGTGGATGATCGGCATAATCCTCATCATTTTCCTGGTAGACAGCATCCGCGCGGGCACGGAAAACGGCGCTGGAGGACAGCAATACCACCGGGACATCCTGCTCTTCCGCCTGTTCCAGCCAGAAAGGAACATGCGCATAGTCATCCGGATGGAACAGTGATGGCACCAGTACAAAAAAAGGTTTGCCAACGGCCGCCATAGCCAAACGCTCACGGCTTTCCAGGCCAAAGCCTTTATACATAAGATCCTGAGAAGCCAGACTGCGGGTAAGAAAGTGTCCCACCGGGCGGTTAGCGCCGATGATAAAGCTGTGAAAACTGCTGATAGCCAAGACTCCGGGTCTCCTGTGCGCTGGGGCCAGACTGAGGGCCACTGATATTACAGCCTGCATAATACCCTGCCGCCGGGCCAATCACGACGTGCATTTGTACGACCCGTCTATACTCAGGGGATATTGCTGCCTGTTGTACTTATGTCTTTATATTATCGTTTGTTCATACTCGCACTGTTTCTGTTCGGCGGTGCTTTTGCGACTGCCCGTTATGCGGGCGGCGAAACGGATGCTCCTGCCCCGCTGATGGCTCAGGTTTACCAGGCTGCAGAGTTCTCCAGCCTGCAACAGGTTGTGGGCTTAAACGACGATCTGTGGCGGGACATGCCGGCTGCCAGCATCAACCTTGGCTTCAGTGATGACCACGTCTGGGTACGGATGCCACTGAGTCAGCTGCCCTTTGATTATCAGCGGCAGCCCTGGATTCTGGAACTGGGATATCCACTGCTCGACCATATCGAGCTTTATATTATGCACGGTGATGTTGTACTGCTGCACACCGATGCCGGCAACGACCTGCCCTATTCTTCCCGCCCTCTGGCTGTGCCCGAATTCGCCTTTCCCGTGCCGCCACTCAGCCAGGCACAATGGTTGTATCTGTACGTGCATTCGGAGTCATCGGTGCAGATTCCCATCCGCACTTTTCCGGAACAGAACTACTGGCAGCAACGGGTTGGCGAAGTTACCTTTGACGCTGCATTTCACGCAATCCTGTTCAGTATGCTGGCCTATAACCTGCTGATTTTTTTACTGAGCCGCGATCTGATTTTTTTCCTGTATTCGCTCAGCATCGGCGCCTTTGCCATGATGATGGCCGCTCTGCATGGCTGGACTTATGCGTTACTGTGGCCAGAATCTCCACACCTGAACGACCTGGCGATTCTGCTCAGCCTCGCCCTGTCTGAGGCCTTTCTTGCACTGTTCGGGGTTTCATTCCTGCGCCTGCGTAAACTGCATCCCCGTGCTTTTATGCTGTACAGCAGCTACGTCGTCAGTGCCCTTATCTTTGCCGTACTGGCCTTCTATCTGCCGTATCACACCATGATTCGTTTGCTTACAGGCCAGGCTGTGCTGATGAGTCTGTCAGCGCTGGCATTGGGCCAACTGCTCTGGTGGCAAACCCGTTCACGGGATGTGTTCCTGTTTTTCCTTGCCGCCTTCTCACTGCTGATTGGCCTCTTCCTGTATGCAATGCAGAAGTTTGGTGTCATTCCGGTCAATGTCGTTACCGAACATGCCGCCGAGCTGGGCAGCATTATATTGGTTGTACTGCTGGCACTGAGCATGGCCGAGCGCCATAACCGCGAACGTCAGGCACGGTTAGCGGCTCAGGATGTCATCATCAACATGCAGCGCGAAGCCAATGCAGTGCTGGATCAGAAGGTCCGTGAGCGTACAGAAGATCTGGAGCTGCTGAACCAGCGCCTGCGGGAAGAATCCACCACCGATGCCCTGACCCGGGTACGTAACCGGCGTTACTTCGATCAGCGTTTCTATACCCTGTATCAGGATGCCTTCAGACAACAAACGCCACTCGCATTACTGTTGATTGATATTGACCACTTCAAGCAATTTAACGATACCCATGGTCATCAGCTGGGCGATACGGTACTGCAAAAGGTTGCGCAAACCATGCAGCAGGCCATCAAGCGTCCACAGGACAGCGTTTATCGTTACGGCGGGGAAGAATTTGCAATTTTACTGCCTAACACGGATGAAAGCGGAGCCATACAGGTCGCCGAGCTGGTACGCCAGCGCATTGAGCGCCTGCGTCTTGAACACGAAGGGCAAATACTCAGCCTGACCGTCAGTGTCGGCCTGTGCGCGGCAATCCCTCCCCAGCGTGATCAGCAGGAGGTACTTTACCAACAGGCTGATAAAGCGCTGTATCTGGCCAAAGATCAGGGCAGGAACCGCAGCTGTGCACTGCCTTTATCCATTCCCGATAGCCAGCAGCAAAGCCGCTGAACATTGCTGTTATTAATCTCAGAACCAGCCGTATTCCTATCCTGAACTGGCACCTGTGTCTGCAGTACGGGATTGTCAGACAAAATTTCAGTTTGGCAATCACCCGGCATTTATGTACCTTAGTCCCGATATTGAATTGCTAATAAAAAGACCAATATTGGATGGAGACGAACATGAAACGCCAACCCCTTGCTAAAACCATCGCAACAGCCTGCGCCGGTTTGGGTACTCTGCTGGCCATCAGCCCGGTATTCGCCCAGGGCTACTATGTCGACGAACAATCCGCCCTGCGCCTGGGAGATGCTTTCTCCGGTGGTGCAGCCTCAGCCAGCGATGCTTCTGCCGCTTACTACAGTCCGGCGGCTATGCTGCTGGTACGTGACGAGCTGGCCATCAACCTGGCGGCTATTTCTGTACGCTCAGAACTGAAAGGCAGTGCTGAAACCGGCGACGGCAGCATCCCGATTAACGGCGAAGATGCCGAAGCGGATAACCTCGATTTTCTGCCAACCCTGTATTTTGTCCGTAGTCTGAGCGAAGGCTTCTCTGCCGGTGCTTTTATTAACGCTCCATACGCTACCGGCACCGACTTCGGTGATGACTCCATCGCCCGTTATCAGACAACTGAAAGCGAAATCACCGGTATCGACGCCGGCCTGTCACTGGCCTTCCGTGTACACGAAAAAGTCAGCATTGGCGGCAGTATTATTGCTCAGTATATGAATGCCAAAACGGCCCTGGCGGTCAATACTGCAGCCCTGTGTTTAGGTGGGCTTGATGCCTCCACCTGCAATAGCCTGGGCATTAACCCTGCGGAGCTGGGCAACAATACCTACGACGGCAGCTTCGTGATGGAAGGCCACAACACAGCCTTCGGTTTCAGCCTGGGTACTCTGGTTGAGTTCACCCCCAACAGCCGTCTGGGTCTGAACTACCGCACCCGTATCGCCCATGAGCTGACCGGCAGTGCAACGGTGGAATTCCCGGCCGCCGCTTCAGGCTTCACCGGTCTGGCCGGCCTTGAGAACACCAAAGCCGATGGCCGTGTACAGTTTGTCACGCCGGAAAGCGCCAATATCAGTTACTTCCACCAGCTCGGCGACCTGTCGCTGCAGGCGGATGCCTCCTGGACCAAGTGGTCGCGCTTCGACAAGCTGCAGGTGGAAAGCAACAACAGCACCGTCGCAGCTCTGGCCGCTGAACCACAGGTTTACGACTGGAGTGAGTCCCAGCGCTTTGCTCTGGGGGCTAACTACAAACTGAGCCCACAGCTGACGCTGCGTGGTGGTTTTGCTCTGGATATGACGCCGATCGACAAAGACAAAACCAAGATCGATTTTGCCTTTGACGACTACAAAGCCATTTCTCTGGGTATGAGCTACGGACTGACCGAAGCCATGACTCTGGACGTGGGCTATCAGCACACCCTAACGCAAAAGCGTGATATTGATCAGAACGATCTGCTGACGGCGGGTGCCCGCCTGCACGGTGAAGTCACAACCGAAGTGAACTCTTTCGCTGCCGGTCTGCGCTGGGCACTGTAAGCCTGGGCTGCTGCAACCTGAAAGCGGGCGCCTGGCGCCCGTTTTTTTATTCTGCCCATACTGCGGCTTGGGCCTGTCGGCATCCTTGGTTATGCTGAGCATTCACCACTACCCGCCGACAGCGAAACCATCATGTCACTCTCTGCTCTGTTACACAGCCTGCTGCTGCTGCCCGTTGCCAATGATAATGGCCTGATCCTGCCCTTCCGCACACGCATGCCACAAAGCCTGCGCCGGGTGCCTTTTGCCGAGCCTTGTCTGATGCTGATACTGCAGGGCGAAAAACAACTGCAACCGGCTCCTGGCCAGCCGCTGAATCTGCCTGCCGGACAAATGCTGCTGATTCCGGCCGGCTGTGAGCTTACCTTTACCAACCAGCCCGACGAACATTGCCGGTATCTGGCCTGGGTGATCAGCCTGCCGGCGGATGACTTACTGCCACTGGGACGCGGTCCGGTGCGCCGTGAGTTGCAGCATTTCAGCTCAGACCCGCTGCTGCTGACCCTGATGCAACAGTGGCTGCAGATACAGCCGCAACTGTCTGACCCACAACAACTGCTGCAGGCGCGGCGTCGTGAAATCACTCTGCGTTTGCTTGAGCTGGGCTACAGTGCAGAACTGCGCAGTGGTCTGCAGCAACATTTCAGCCGCCGCGTACAGGCTGTGGTCAGTGAAGACCTGAGCCACGACTGGCAAATAAGCGATGTTTGCCAGCGTCTGGCGGTCAGTGAATCGACCCTCAGACGTAAGCTGTCCGACGAACAGCACAGCTTCCGCGATCTGCTCAGCCAGCTGCGGCTGGTGCAGGGCCTGAACCTGCTGCAAACCAGCAGCCTCAGTGTCCAGCAGGTCGCTGACGCCTGTGGTTACCGCTCGGCATCGCGTTTCAGTGAGCGCTTCCGTGAACGCTTTGGTACCAGCCCGGCCGAGCTGCGCCACAGCCAGACGGCTGACACCCTGATCCGGCAAACGGTGGTTTCAGGCTCAACCTTGACCGTTTGAGGCGTACTGCAGCCTCACCTCTGACGTAAGCTGTGAACATCCAAACAGACTCAAAGGAGATAACGATGAAGCCGATATTAATACTGCTGTCCGCCGCCACTCTGTGGAGCCAGAGTGCTCTGGCCGAATTCCGGGTACAGAGCAGCGATATCAGCAACGGCACGCCGATGCCCAAAGCACAGGAGTTCAATGGTTTTGGTTGCGAAGGCGGCAATCTGTCGCCACAGCTGAGCTGGAGCGGCGCCCCGGAGGGCACCAAAAGTTTTGCCATCACAGCCTATGATCCGGATGCCCCGACCGGCAGCGGCTGGTGGCACTGGCTGGCGTTTAATATTCCGGCGGATGTCACCAGTCTGAAAACCGGTGCCAGTGGCAATACCATGCCAGAAGGCAGCACCGAAAGCCGTACCGATTACGGCGTCCCTGGTTTTGGTGGTGCCTGCCCGCCCAAAGGCGATAAAGCTCACCGTTATCAATTTACAGTATTTGCTTTAAACACAGACAAGCTGGATCTGGCACCAGACAGCTCCGGTGCACTGGTTGGTTATTACCTTAATGGCCATGCGCTGGCTAAAACCACGCTGGAAGCGCTGTACCAGCGTCCGTAAGCGCACACAACCTGCCGCTGAGCGGCGGCAGGTTCACAGCTGTTTTCAATGAGCCAGCGATAAACGGGCAATCTCATTGCGGTTACGCAAAGCATCCTCTTTGCTGCTGAACAGCTGCACATCGTTCAGGGTAATCAACAGCACAAAGCCGCCCGCCAGCCCGACATAACCGGCGCGGTGCTCCAGTACAAAGCAGCCGTTTTCTGCGGCCAGGGTACATGGCAAAGTAACACTGGCAATCAGACCATTCCCCAGAGCATCCCCCACGGCTTCGAACGAACGATACAAAGCCAGGGCATCCGCACCGATAGCGAGCACCGTACCATTCTGCAAGCCAGCCAGATCCACAGGCACTCCCGATGGCAACTGGCGCTGTTCCGTACGGACAATCAGATCCGAGGTATTTTCAATCAACATCACACTCTCCGGCAGCCAGTGAACAAGGGGGCAATTATACACATCCTGATACGCCGGAACCTGCCCTGCGATCTCCGCCAGCAGCGACACAATCCCTTGCGCAAAACGATCAGGCAGATCCTAAAAAGTAATCTAACATTAAGTTCTCACCTTTCCCGCCCAGCCATTCTATTAATACCAATCTGCGGCCTGGACGGTTCATTACTTCAGAGAAAACGGAGAACACGATGTTAAGAAATATGCGCGTTGCCAAACGTGCAATGCTTTTCTTTGGCCTTCTGGGCCTTATCACCCTTGCACTCGGTCTGTTTGCCACCCAACAACTCAGCCAGCTGAACAACAGCATCAACATGCTGGGCAAGGTAAGCCTGCCCAAGGTTGAAGGGATCGGCGAGATGCGCCGCGATTTCCTCTACACCCGTCTGTATGCCGTCAACCTGGTCAACAGCCAGACGAAAGAGCAAAGCGACCAGTTCAGCCGCCGTCTGGCCGAAGTGACCACAAGCTATAAAGCCGCCGAAGCGGATATGAAAGGCCGCGCAGATACGCCCGAAGCCAGACAAAAATTAGACGGCATCATCGCTGATAAAAACGAATACGATCAGCGCCTGCAGCAGCTGCTGGGTCTGGTTGCCAGGGGTGATATGGAAGCCGTGCAGCGCTTGCGCGTACAGCATATTGATGCCCTGAGTATCGGCATTACCGAAGCCCTGAACGATCTTGCCCGCTACGAAGGTGAGGTAGCCAACCACGCTGTAACCAATGCAGCCACAACTTACAGCACGTCCAGCATGGCCATTTATATTGCTATTGGTGTGGCGCTGCTGGCGGTGATTATTCTCGCCAGCCTGTTCAGCCAGAGCATTGTTACCCCACTGGAAAACGCCGTCAGCGCGGCACAGCGCATCGCCAGTGGCGATCTGAGCCACCGCATCAGCGACCATGGGAGTGACGAAGCCGCAGACATGATGGCCGCCATGCATCAGATGCAGGAACAACTGCGCAACACGCTGAACCATATCGCCGATTCTTCACAGCAGTTATCCACCACCTCCGAAGAACTCAGTGTAGTGACTAACGAATCCAGTGAAATCGTCCACCAGCAGAGCGCTCAGCTGGAGCAGGCAGCCACGGCCGTTAACGAACTGACCGTAGCCGTGGATGAAGTGGCAAACAGTGCCAGTACCACGTCATCCAATTCCGAACAGGTCAATGACAAGGCCCGCCAGGGGCAGAACACGCTGGATGAAACCATCCGCACCATTGACCAGCTGGCGGGTGAGATCAGCAATACCGCTGATGGCATTTCGGCACTGGCAGGTAACGTAAAAGACATTGGCCAGGTGATTGATGTTATCCGCGCCATCGCTGAACAGACTAATTTGCTGGCACTGAATGCCGCCATTGAAGCAGCCCGTGCCGGAGAGTCAGGCCGGGGCTTTGCTGTGGTCGCTGATGAAGTCCGGGCTCTGGCGCACCGTACTCAGGAATCCACCAAAGAAATCGAACGCATGATCCAGACGGTACAGACTGCCACCGATGCTGCGGTCGTTAATATGGAAAACAGCAACCGCTGGGCCATGAATACACTGAAAATGGCCAACGAAGCAGGAACATCATTAGGAGAAATTACCGGCCTGATCAGCAACATCAACGAGCAGAATCTGAACATTGCCAGCGCGGCCGAAGAACAGGCAATGGTTGCCCGTGAAGTGGATAAGAATCTGGTCGCTATCCGTGATTTGTCGTTCCAGACATCGGCCGGTGCCAACCAGACCCATGCATCCAGTCAGGAGCTGGCGCGGCTGGCAGAGCAGCTTAACGCGCTGCTGTTAAAGTTCAGGCTGTAGCCCTGATCCTGTCCGCTTAAAACAGCTCAATATCATCGCCGTCAGGCTCATTCTGGCGGCGACGATCATTCTCTTCGGCCAGCACCAGATCCTTCAGATCCCGTAATTCATCATCATTCAGCGCAGTAATATCCAGCTTCTGAAAGGTGCGTTTCAGCACGTTGTACGCCTGAAAACACTGTTGATGGGCCGGTCCCTTCAGCGGAACCGTCAATCCACCCAGACCAAAGACCGGTTTATTACAGAACACACAATTGAGCGACATGACCTTTCCCTGAAAAATGCTGAAACACATGCCAGAGGCATCTGTTTCAGCCTAGCCCAGTCTGCGCCGGGCTAAACGTCGGTCTTGTAGTTTATTGTAGTGATAGGCAGGCAGAACAATCGGCCTCAGTCGCTGCTGCCCAGCCACTGTTCTGTCTGATTTCCTGCCTTATCTTCCGCCAGCAGCTGCCAGCGTTCGCTGTTTGCTTTAAGCGCACAGGGCACGCGGAAGTGGCCGGTGTAAATAATTTCACCTTCGCAGATATCTCCGGCCGGGCTTTGCAACCAGATACGCGCCAGCCCCATACCGTCGTCATAGGCCATGCCCTGCACCAGCGTTGGCTCCGTCGCAGACCAGCGCACATAGTCGAGAACCGGCGGCTCGTGGTCAGGGAAGCTGGTTGCAGACCATTCGTCTGTGCCTTCCTGTTGTTCAACGCTGTTGGCATAACCATCGCCGTCGCGGTCCGGATCGCGGTTATCGCCGATACCATCACCATCCAGATCCGCCCATTCTCGGCGGTCATCCGGGAAAACATCGGCCTCGTTAAGATGACCATCGCCATCCCGGTCATCGTCCAGCGCATCGGGAATGCCATCGCGGTCAAGATCGGCCGGCGTGCTGCGTGCATCGTGCGGATCGGTGTTCATCGCCACTTCGTAGTCGTTGCTGATGCCATCGCCGTCAATATCGTCGTCGCTGTTATCGCCAGTGCCATCACCGTCCATATCGGCCCACTCGCTGACGTCACGCGGGAAAGCATCGGCGGCGTTAGCCACCTCATCGCCATCCATATCGCTGTCGAGCACGTCGGGAATGCCATCATCGTCAAGATCAGCCGGTTTGCTTTGCCCATCACGCGGGTCGAAGCCTAACTGCACTTCCCAGTCATTACGGATGCCGTCACCGTCGATATCGCTGTCGCTGTTGTCGCCCGTGCCATCGCCATCCAGATCAGCCCATTCACGTGGGTTGCGCGGAAAGACATCGGCCTCGTTCAGATGGCCGTCACCGTCCATATCGTCATCGATGACATCCGGCAGACGGTCGCCATCAAGGTCGGCAGGCACCGAGGCAGCATCCGCCGGATCGGTACCGGCCAGCAATTCATGATCATTGCGGATACCATCACCATCACGGTCCGGATCGCTGTTATCGCCGATGCCGTCGTTGTCGATATCGTTCCACTCCAGCGGGTCACGCGGGAAACGATCGATGGCATTGCCTAAGGTATCGCCATCAAGATCGCTGTCGAGAGCATCGGGAATGCCGTCGCCATCGAGGTCGAACGGCACACTGGCCGCATCCATCGGATTAAAGCCCAACGTGCGTTCGTATTCGTTGTCGATGCCATCGTTATCCTGATCGGTATCGCTGTTATCGCCGACACCATCGCCGTCAAAGTCAGTCCACTCGCTGCGATCCAGCGGGAAAGCATCCAGTTCATTGGCAATGGCATCGCCATCGATATCGGCATCAACCACATCGGCAATACCGTCCTGATCCAGATCCGCCGGTTTGTTCCGCGGGTCAAGGTCATCGCTGCCGGCCTGTTGTTCAATGTCATTACTGAAGCCATCGTTATCACGATCAGAGTCGGCGTTATCGCCTATGCCATCGCCATCGGTATCACGCCATTCGTTTTTATCATCGGGGAAGGCGTCAAAACGGTTTTCGGTACCATCACCGTCGCGGTCGGTGTCGAAGGTGTCCGGCATGGAGTCGTTGTCGGCGTCCGCCGGTTTGCTCGAAGCATCCAGCGGGTCGGTGCCCAGATGCATCTCAAACACATTGGGAATACCGTCGCCATCGGCGTCCACATCCTGATTATCCGGTACGCCATCACCATCGGTGTCCGCTGATTCACGCGCATCCTGCGGGTACAGATCCCGCGCATTGGCAACGCCATCGCCATCCATATCATCATCGAGTGTATCCGGAATGCCGTCGCGGTCGAGATCCGGCGGCACCGAGGCGCGGTCACGCGGGTCAGTACCGGCCCTGAGTTCCAGCTCGTTACTCACGCCATCGTTATCCAGATCAGGGTCGGCGTTATCACCGATACCATCACCATCCAGGTCGGCCCATTCTTTGGCATTCAGTGGAAAGGCATCTTCGGCGTTATCAACACCGTCGTTGTCCATATCGGTATCGAGCAAATCCGGCCAGCCGTCACCGTCACGGTCAACCGGAGTTGAGCGGCTGTCGCGCGGGTCGTAATTCAGCTGTACTTCGAGGTCGTTACGGATGCCATCGTTATCAATATCGCGGTCGGCATTATCGCCAACACCATCGCGGTCGGTATCCAGCCATTCGCTGCCGTCCTGCGGGAAGTCATCCTTGCGGTTCACCACCCCATCGTTATCCCAGTCATCATCAATGGCATCCGGAATACCGTCATTATCCACATCGGTCTGGTCGGCAACGTCGGGGTCTGTACCCGCCGCCTGTTCCAGAAAATTGGACACGCCATCGCCATCGCGGTCGGTATCGAGATGATCGGCAATACCGTCGTTATCAAGATCATTCAGTGCGGCAAGGCTGTGATTGCTGCCCAAGACCGCGCCGCATAAAACAGCCGCGCAGAGCATATGGCGCGCGCGCGCCTGACAGAAAGAACAGACCCGCACGAAAGAAGGTGAGAAAAGAGAATGCATAATTTATCTGCTGAGTATTATTTTTATTATTGTGCCGTGCTGGTCTCGCCCGGGGCTGCTTCAGTGTCGCCGTCGGCGGTATTGTCGGCGGCCGCATTACTGCCTGCAGTGTCACGGTCGGCCTGGGCATTCATGCTGTGACGGCAATGAATGCCACGGTTTTTCTGATCAACCAGAATGCCGGCTACTTCTTTACCATTATCCGGACGCAGCAACAGGTAACCACCAACGCAGAATGCTGTTTTGCCAGAGTCTTTCTGGGAAATTTTCAGATCGCTTTCCGGCGTGATCGCCAGTAAGCGGAATTCATCTACCACCGCACTGTCCTGCTCGGACGGATGAGCAATGAAACCATAATATTCCAGCGCCAGCACGGCGACGACAATACCGGCAATAAAACCCAGGCCAATCCATTTCGGGTAATCCACTTCCTGTGCCTCTGGTTGTTGCTCGTTCATGCTTACTTCCCCAATCACTGATAATTAAACGTTCTGAAATGTATCCCGGTGGCCAGTGCACAGCACGCACCGGTTTGCCGGATAATGCCACTACTGCGGCACGTTATCCTTGCCCCAGGCCGGCATCAGCTGCTGTTCGATGCCCAACTGGTTGAGAATACGCGCGACAATAAAATCGATTAAATCCTGAATGCTCTGCGGTTCATGATAAAAACCCGGACTGGCCGGCAGAATTACCGCGCCCATGCGCGTCAGCGTCAGCATATTCTGCAGGTGAATTTCTGAATACGGCGTCTCACGCGGCACCAGAATCAGCTTGCGCCGTTCTTTCAGCGCCACATCGGCGGCACGTTCAATCAGGTTATTACTGGCACCGGTAGCAATGGCTGACAACGTCCCCGTGGAGCACGGACAGATCACCAGCGGGCCGGGCTGACCGGAACCTGAAGCCCAGGGCGCCATCCAGTCTTCGCGGCCAAACACCCGCAGCCGCGTATCATCCACCTGAAAATACTGTTGTAAAAAAGTTGCCTGAGCGGCGGGATTGCCCGGCAGGGCCAGCGGCGTTTCGGTGGCGAATACCAGCTGCGCGGCTTTCGACACAATCACATCCACCTGCCCGCCCGCAGCCAGCAAGACCTCAATCAGCCGCAACGCATACAGGCTGCCGGAGGCGCCGGTAATGGCGATACAAATGCGCGAACTCATACTCTGCCCTCACGCTGCTGCAGCGCTGCCAGCAATTTACGCGGCATACCGGCGAAGCTGCCGTTCGACATCACCACAATACGGTCACCGGGGCGGGCCGCGGCGACAACCGCGGAGATCAGCGCCTGATGATCGGTAAAACTCTGGCCGGCAATGCGGCTGGCGGCAGCCACCTCGGCCAGTGACCAGTCAATGTTGTCCGGCTGAAACCAGAACGCCAGATCCGCCGCATCAACCGACGCAGCCAGCTCGGATTTATGCACACCCAGTTTCATGGTGTTCGAACGTGGCTCCAGCACCGCCAGAATGCGGCCCTGCGGATTTTCCTGCTGCAAACGCGCACGGGCGCCTTCGAGCGTTGTGGTTATGGCCGTCGGATGGTGAGCAAAATCGTCGTAAACCTGAATGCCGGAAGTCTCGCCCACCAGCTCCATACGGCGCTTCACCGAGGCGAATTCACTCAGTGCGGCGGCAGCGATTGGCGGAGTAACGCCCATATGACGGGCAGCCAGCATGGCGGCGATGGCATTGCTGACATTGTGTAAACCGGTAAGATTCCAGCGCACCTGGGCAGGCTGATCGCCGGCCCCGCTCTCTCCGCTCCCAGCAGCAACGTGACGCAGACTGAACACCGAGGCATCAGCTGCATCCAGACGCCATTGCCAGTCTGCGTCGTCCTGCTCACTGAAGCGTACTACCGGCGTCCAGCAGCCCTGCGCCAGCACCCGTTCCAGAGCTTCTTCACCGGCAGGCAGCACAATCTGGCCATTGGCCGGCACTGTACGCACCAGATGATGGAACTGGCGCTCAATGGCGGCCAGATCCGGGAATATATCGGCGTGGTCAAATTCGAGGTTGTTCATAATCAGCGTGCGCGGCTGGTAATGAACAAATTTCGAGCGTTTATCGAAAAACGCGGTGTCGTATTCGTCGGCTTCGATGACGAAAAACGGCGAATCACCGAGACGGGCTGACACCGAAAAATTCTGCGGCACACCGCCGATCAGGAAGCCGGGGTTCATCCCGGCGTATTCGAGAATCCAGGCCAGCATGCTGCTGGTTGTGGTCTTGCCATGGGTACCGGATACCGCCGCTACCCAGCGACCGCGCAACACATACTGCCCCAGCCACTGCGGGCCGGACATATAAGGCAAACCGCGATCCAGTACATACTCAACCGAGGGATTACCGCGCGACATGGCGTTGCCGATAATCACCAGATCGGTGTCGGCGGGAATATTGGCCGGATCAAAGCCTTCGCTCAGGACAATGCCAGCGGCTTCGAGCTGATCGCTCATCGGAGGATAAACGCCGGCATCACTGCCGGAAACCTCGTGCCCGAGCTGTTTGGCCAGCTGTGCCAGAGAGCCCATAAAGGTGCCGCAAATACCGAGAATGTGCAGACGCATAGTTTCTGTCATGTCCAGATCAACCAGTCAGGCGGCTAGTGTACTGATAACGCTCTCTGCACCCAAGCACCGGGGGCTTTTAACACGGTTTAAAGAAGATAGAGCCTGAGAGAATGGCCTTTCCGGCAGAGCCGTTTATTCCATACAGGCAGATCCTCATCCGGCTTTTCCTGACAGCAGCGCTGAAATCCGCTGGCAATTAAGGTAGTATGCGCCGCAATTTGAACAGATTCCGACCTTTGGGGAAGACAAGATGCAGCGCTTACGGACTTTTTTAGACCACCACTGCGATGATCAGGCTCTGGTGGCCGTCATCGATGGACTGATGGTGGCCTGTAAAGATATCGCCTACCGTTTACATATGGGCTCACTGGCCGGTGTTCTCGGCAGTGCAGAGCAGGAAAACGTACAGGGTGAGTGCCAGAAGAAGCTCGACGTCATCTCCAACGATCTGATCAAGTACTGCCTGAAAGGCATGCCGGAAGTCAAAGGCATGGCCAGTGAAGAAGAAGCCGACCCGGTGGCCTGCAACCCGGACGGTGAGCTGCTGGTACTGTTCGATCCTCTGGATGGTTCGTCTAATATCGATGTGAACGTCACCGTCGGCACCATCTTCTCCATTCTGAAAGCATCAGCCAATGACGATGCCACCCATGAAGCCACTTACCTGCAAAGCGGTAAACAACAGGTTGCTGCCGGCTATGTTCTGTACGGCCCCTCTACTCTGCTGGTACTGACCACAGGTAACGGTACCCATACCTTTACCCTGGATCCGCGCGTTGGTGAATTTTTCCTGCAGCGTGAGAACGTTCAGGTTCCGGCCACCACCAAAGAATTCGCGATTAATATGTCCAACCAGCGCTTCTGGCTGCCGCAGATGCAAAACTACGTGGCAGATCTGCTGGCTGGTGAAGAAGGTCCACTGGGCAAGCGTTACAATATGCGCTGGATCGCCTCGATGGTTGCCGAAATTCACCGCATCCTGACCCGTGGTGGTATTTTTATGTATCCTTACGACAGCCGTGAACCACAAAAGCCTGGTAAACTGCGTCTGATGTACGAAGGCAACCCGATGAGCATGCTGGTCGAGCAGGCTGGCGGTAAAGCATCGACCGCCTTTGAAGATATTATGGCGGTTGAGCCAACCAGTATTCACCAGCGCGTTTCGGTAGTAATGGGATCGGCCGATGAAGTGGAAACCGTTGTCCGTTACCACGCCTGATCTGAGCCAGACACAGACAGAAAAAAGCCCGCACCAGCGGGCTTTTTTATAGCTGCAATACTCTGTTCAGCATTCCTGGCTGGTACGCTGCAGCCATTTATTAACCATCGCCTCTACCGTGGCAACTTTCAGCGGTTTGGCCAGATAATCATCCATCCCTGCTGCCCGGCATTTGTCCTGAATCTGATCAGTGGTATTGGCGGTGCAGGCGACGATCGGGGTGGTTAGTCCGGATTCACGCAGGCGTCTGGTTGTTTCAAAACCGTCGAGCCCGGGCATCTGGCAATCCATCAGAATCAGATCAAACTGCTGGGTTTTTACCCGTTCCAGCGATTCCTCTCCGGAGCTGACTTTGTTGATCTGCATCTGCGGGCAGACTTTCAGCAGCATTTTTTCCGCCACTTTGGAATTAACCGGGTTATCTTCCACGATCAGGGTGCGTAAGCCATGGGCTACTCCCTGAGGTTCAACGGCTTCACTCACTGGCGAGTGCCCCAGAGGAAAATCCACCAACACCCGGGTGCCGCCGTTAATGCCATCGCTGATTTCTATATGGCCACCGAGAATCCGGCTGATATGGTGAGTAATAGTCAGGCCAAGACCGACACCGGCATGGCGCCGGTTAAAAGAAGAGTTAACCTGGGCAAACGCTTCCAGCACGCGCTGTTTATGATCTTCAGGAATACCAATACCGGTGTCTGTGACACTGATGCTGAGCCAGTCATGGTTATTATTTTTAACCAGTTGCAACTGCACAACAACCATACCACTGTCAGTAAACTTAATGGCGTTATCAACCAGATGGCGCACAACCTGGCGCACCAGCGAAGGATCAAAGCGAATTGCATTCCGCTGTAACTCGGTGTCGTAATCAACCACCAGCGACAGCTCTTTATCCAGTGCACGATGTGAAAAATCCTGAATCAGGTTATTCAGCACATCAGGTAATTTCTGTTCTTTAAATACTACCGGAAGTTTATTTTTCTCGGTGTCGACCACCACCAGAACATCTTCCAGCAGTTGCGTCAGGTGCGTCAGCGATTGATCGGCTGTACGTTTATAGTCATTAAACTCTTCCCGGCTGATATCCTGATCCAGCAGCTGCAGCATACCGATAGCACCATTTAATGGCGTGCGTAATTCATGGCTCATCATTGCCAGAAACTCACTCTTCGCCCGACTTGCCTGCTGGGTTTTCTGCTGTTCGCTCATCAGTTGCCGGGTATAGCTTTGCTGATCTTTTTCGGCCTGTTGCAGTGACTGTGCTAACTGGTTGGCATTCACCTGAAGGTGGCCGATTTCAGCACCGTCATCAACTTTTATACGCTCATTGGAATTGCCATTAGCAAGTCTGGCAATAAACAGTGACAGTTTTTCCAGAGAAGGAATGATCGACAGAGAGGCAGCACGGCCGATGAAAAAAGCCAACAACACAACGCCAAGCCCGACCAGTAATGACTGACGCAGAATGGATATTTCGCGGTCACGGGTAAAGGTGTCTGCCATACCCAGACGGATATAGCCCAGTGTTTTAGCCTCGGTAGAGCCATCACCAAATTCAGAAAACTCATCCAGACTCTGCACCTGACGCACAATGTCATAGCGCAGATAACGGATATCTTCTGCAGGTACTTCAGCAAACCGTTCTGTCTGATTATCCAGCAACACCCGCCCGGCAGCGTCGTGAATCCGGATCGAGACAATCGCCGGTTGTGATAATGCGGCGTGCACCAAAGGGAAGAGTAATTCGTAATTGCCGGAAATAATCGGGTATTCCGCCGTAACACCGATATTCTCCAACACGATACGGGCAATACTCTGATTTTCTTTGCGGATATCCGACCAGCGGTTAACCATGTGATAAGTGGTTAACAGCAGAACAACAATGAGAGCCGGCACGGTCCCTACCAGCAGGATTCTCCGCCGGATTGACCACTGCCTGAGGCTCATCAGTGCTCCCTCTCATCTTTTGTCAGTTGCGACGCCAGAGATTCTGCATCGGGCAGCAGCAGATTCAGGGAGCGGCCAACCTGCTGGTTATAACGGACCTTAAAGTAGGGATTATAATCTGCGTCAGGCCATACATGTTCTTTCAGGCCGGTCAGAAGCATTTCACTGAGGCGATGTGCAACATCATCAATATCGCTGTATGTCGTCGCCAGCGCCCCAGCCTTGATATAGGCACTGGAGGGACCGATTAAGGGTTTATTCTGCCGGTAAGCCGTAATCAGAATATTTTTGATATTGGTCGAGCTGTACAGTTCGGTATCGTACGTACCAATTAGTGCGTGGCTGTTTTTTAACAGATCCAGCAAAGCACGATTAAGATTCTCGTATTGATCAACGAAGTACGGTGTAACCAGTGATTGCTGTAAAGGCAGCGAGGATAGCCCGGAGTTTTTCCACTCCGATTTATCCTGCATCAGAATCCCCAGCGGGCGATCTGCACCAAGAATACTTTTAGCCAGAGCGATCTGTCGTTTCAGCGGAGGTTCGAGGTACAACGCGGAAGCCAGCTTCGAACTGACGGCTGCAACCGCATCACGGCTGACAAACACAGCAACCGCAGGAGGGCTTTCAGCAAAAGACCAGGCTTCCAGAGCCTGAGGACCAACCAGAACAACCGCAGCATAAGATTGCCAACCAGTGGGCGGCGGATTATTCAGCAGACGTAATTCCGCTGTAATATCCAGACGCTCAGCCGTTTTTTGCAGTAACTGTTCAACGGAGGGCAGCTTCTCATGAACAACAAATGCAATCTGGGTATTGTCAGCCTGTACAGGAAGCGCCAGCAAACATGTAAGTAAACATGCCGCAAGCCAGCGATAAAGGTTGTGTGCATCCTTGCAACAGAAATCCATTAAAAATCGAGCCCTACCTGAAAGTAATACAAGTCGCGGGTTGAATAACGCTGATCGGCATAAGTCAGGGAATTATCATCGATCAGATGCTGTACAAAAAAACCGGCCCACGGATGATAACGCCCGATCGACCATGTTTTTCTGGTATTAATTTCATAACGCCGATAACGATTAGAGCCGTTATAAGCATCCAGCCAGAAATGCGAAGCGGTAAGACTCCAGTCTTCCCCCTGATGATGCCAGCTCATCACCAGATTATCTTTCGCAGTCTGCCGCAGCTCGACCACGGACAGTGAGCGACGCTGTTTTTCTGTCAGTTCGGAGGTATCGCCAAGAGTTACATCCGCATCAATATAAGCTGCAGTCATCCAGAACCAGTTATGGCTGTCAGCCTGCCATTGTAACTGCATTTCGGCGCCATTGACATTCATCTTAGTATCCGATTCAACCGATAAAGAATTCAGGGCAATATGGTCAGAAATAAGCTGTGTCAGTTTATCCTGATAGACTTTGACATCCATCTCCAGATTAAGGTCAGAAAATTTTCCGTAGTAGCCAATCTCGGTGCTGGCAATTTTTTCATGCTGAAGATCGCGTGAATCAGGTGTCTGATTCACGAAAATTCTGCTGTCACTCAGGTTAAGGTAATTACTCTCCAGATTCCTTACACGAACGGAATATTCCGGGTCCTGTTCCAGCAGGTCAGGTGAACGTACCGCTTCGGAATACACCAGTCGGATACTGTGCTGTGGCGCCAGCAACCAGTTAAGGGCTATTCGCGGTGAAAATGCGTTGTCGTTGGTATTTTCCATTTCGTACATACCGCCGGCATTCAGCAGCAGGTATGACGTCATCCGCCATTCGGCATTGGCAAACAAACGGTAGGTATCGTTATGTACTTTACCGTTGAAATAGGTTTCTGAATCAACCTGATCGCGACGGAAACTGGCACCGGAAACGGTACGGAAAGTGTCACTCCACTGTACAGTGTCCTGCCATTCAATATCGTAGCGCTCTTCGCGCATTTCCCGCCGGGTATCGCCACATGCAGTCTGTTTCAGCTGAGAAAAATCACTGCCATTAAAACCACGCAGATAAATCGCTCCGGCACTGTCCAGCTGTTCCTGGGTTATGTCCAGTTCCGTTCCCTGACTGGCCAACACAGCCGCTTCAACCTGATCCGGTGTAACTGCTCCGGTGGCGATCCCGCCAATCAGCTGGTCACCTGGGGTCGTACCAACCAGCGTCGAAATACCGAATACAGTATTCGCCCACTGCGGGTTCTCCTGATACAGCGCGAATAATCCCGGATCGAGCGATATCGTAGGCAAGCAAGCCGCACTCAGCTGCTGGCGGTTATCAACCTGCCAGTAGGCCTGCAGGTGAGAGCTGTGATCGGTGCTGAACTCTTTACGCAACCGCGTCCACAGATACCCCTGATGAGTATCCTGATCCGGCGCATCCAGTTCATAAGATTCGCGGCGGATATCAGTATGCCCCTGCTTCAGCGATGCCTGCATATTCAGTTGGGTTGTGCTGTCCACCGGGCGGTTGAAGTAGGCGGTTATAAAGCCATGACGTTTACTGTCACGGTAGTCATCATCACCGTTGCGGGCATAACGTCCGTCATAACCATCATCGGCGCGAATCTGCGCGGTAATGCGGTAGCTGTTCTGATTACTCTCCCCCGAGTAGCTGACAAAAGCATCGTCCACGCCATTATTACCGTTGCGGTAGCGCACACGGGTGCCCAGAGTATCTCCCGGATGTTTGGTGACGATATTGATCACACCCAAAAAGGAGTTTGCACCGTAACTGGCCGCGTTCGGGCCACGGGTGACCTCAATACGCAGAATATCCTCCATGGCCACCGGAATATCATCCCAGACAACCGAGGCAATCCCCGCCTTGAAAACCGAACGACCATCCACCAGCACCTGCAGGCGGCGCATAATGCTGGGATTAGAGGCGTGATAGGCGATGGATGCATTATTCTCATCATCGCCATGGCCCATGCTCATGCCCGGCACAAAGCGCATCAGCTCCGGCAGAGTACGGACGCCCCAGGCCGCAATCTGGGCGGCCTCAATTACCGTAACACTGGCGGGCACCTCTGCACGCGGTTGCTTAAGGCGGGATGCGGTCAGCACCACCGGTATATCGTCATCCAGGACAAAAGGCGCATCCAGCTCAAAATCGTCGTACTCATCCGCCAGCAGTGCATCTGACACAAGCAGCGCACCACACAGACTGATAATTCTTGAAATTTTTGACATGGTTATTTGGGTCATTCCACACACCAGAAATCCCGGCAAGCACTTGGCAGCTGCAGGTCCCATCGGCCAAAACCGGCATCGGACCGTACATCTGGGGTAACAGAAACAGGCACGGGCTTATTTCAGAAGCTTTAAGGGAGTTTAGGCGCCAGAGTCTCATCGGTAAACGTCGGACGCGCTTTATACTTATGGCAGACTGACAGAGCAAGGCCCAGCCGATATAATCCGCGCATTCTGTTCATTAACCCCTGGGAAACTCCTATGAGCTACAACTCCATTCCGGCCGGTAAAGACCTGCCTAACGATTTCTACGTTGTTATCGAAATTCCGGCCAACCACGCGCCGATCAAATATGAAATCGATAAAGACATGGACTGCCTGCTGGTTGACCGTTTCATGGCCACCCCTATGTTTTATCCGGCCAACTACGGTTACATCCCAAACACACTGGCCGACGACGGTGACCCACTGGATGTTCTGGTGATCACTCCTTACCCGGTACAGCCAGGTTCTGTTATCCGTGCCCGTGCGGTTGGCGTACTGAACATGGAAGACGAAGCCGGTGGCGATGCCAAGCTGGTTGCGGTTCCACACCAGAAGCTGACTCAGATCTACAACGATGTAAATGACATCGACGATGTTCCGCAGCTGCTGCGTGACCAGATTTCTCACTTCTTTGAAAACTACAAAGATCTGGAAAAAGGCAAGTGGGTTAAGGTTCAGGGCTGGGGCAACGCTGAAGAAGCCCGCGGCATGATCGTTAAAGCTGCAGAAGCTGCCAAATAAGCGCTACCGCACTTATTCACAGCCATAAAAAAGGGAGCACAGGCTCCCTTTTTTTATATTTGCACTAACAGCTTACCAAGCACTGACCACTCAGCGGCCCTGCGCACGCAGCTCAGCAAGTGCCTGCTCTGCCTTAAGAGCACGCTCTTCAAACTCTACCTGAGCCGTTACATCTTTCTGAATACCGATGTAATAAGTCAGCTGATCCTCACTGTTATAAACCGGAGAAATACTCAGCTCGTTCCAGAACAGACTGCCATCTTTGCGATAGTTACGCAGAATAACCCGTGAGCTTTTGCCATCACTGATTGCGCTGCGGATAGTGGTCAACCCTTCCTGATCACGGTCACCCGCCTGCAGAAAACGGCAATCCTGATAAAGAATTTCATCGGCACGGTAGCCAGTCAGGCGCTCAAACGCTTTATTCACATAAATCAGAATATTGTCATCACCTTCCTGCTCTGCGATAACAATTCCGTCATTGGACGCATCAACGGCCTTCTTCAACAATTCCAGACTGATAGGGCCCTGCTCGTCGTTCAGGTCATTGACCATGGTTGCCTCCATTTTTTAGTCCGCCCAAGGTAATTTCCAGGCCGCCTGCGGTCAAGTAGGCGCTTTATTGCATTGCTCTTTTTTACTTTGTGTATAAGTACTTATAGAATCTGAACAACTTTGCACAGCCACACTCCGGCACGCTATAACCCCGGAATCAGTAACACCAGAGCCAGCGGAGAACCACCGGCGATGTCAAACCCCGCAAGCGATTCACAAATGGCCTATTACCCGATCCGGATCGTCTCCAGTGAGACCGGAGTCAACGCCATCACTCTGCGTGCCTGGGAACGGCGCTATGGCCTGATTACACCCAAACGCACGGCGAAGGGGCACCGTCTCTACACAGAGCAGGATATCCGCCTAATCCGTCAGGTCGTAGCTCTGCTCAACCGCGGCATCCCCATCTCCCAGGCTCAGGCCATGATCAATAATGGCGAAGAGCTGCCTGAAGCACCAATCAGCACGCCGGCCAGACCTTCACAGTGGCAGCACTATCGCGAACGGCTGCATAAGTCCGTACAGGATTTTGACGATCAACAGGTAGCTGACTTATTCCACGAAGTTGGTCAGTTCTTTCCCGTTGATGTGGCGATGCGTTTCCTGTTTATACCGCTGTATCACCATCTGCGCGACAACAGCAGCCAGACACTGGGAGTGGCCAGATTGCGGTTTTACTCTGCAATTCTGCAGTCCCGTCTGGCAGCGCGGCTAAGTGACAACACCGGCGATGATCCGGACAGCGGGCAGTCACCACTGATACTGATAGCAAACTGCACCTGGGAAGACGATATCCAGCAGTTACAGTCAGCCATACTGCTGAAACAGCTGGGCCTGCATCCGGTCTGGTTCAGCGGCATGCTGACCCCGGATCAACTCACGGAACTGCTGCAGGCCAGACCCTGGCAGGCGGCAGTGCTTCACATTGGTAATGCCCAGAACGACATGCAGCTTGGTCAGTTGCAGCGCCTGGCCCGCGAAGGCGGTTTGCCGGTATTTGTCAGCGGGCATAACACGAACCATCAAAGCGCCCTGCTCGCCCATGGTCTGATAACCCTTGGAGATGACATCCACCAGGCGGCCCTGACCATCCGCGACCTGCTGACGAGCCTGCCCGAATGAGCACTGCTGTATACGAATTACTGTTACGCCATCCCGACCTGATTACCGCCAACACTCTGATTATTGGTGCGGAAGCCGATTTACCCGCCGGCTGGCAAACACTGCTGAAAACCACGGGCGCTCAGGTTCTGACCTGGGACTGGCTGACCGCTCAGGCATACCGGCCGCTGGGGGAACCGCAGGTGCGTTTTGCCATTCCGCAGCCACAGGATATTGCGGACAAACAGGTCATTCTGCTGTGGCCGAAAGCCAAGCAACAGGCCTTGGCACTGCTTCAGCTGGTTGCCACTCAGGTACAGGAATGCTGGATCGTCGGCGCTAACGACGCTGGTGGTAAAAGCATCGGTAAAGCCTGCGCGGCACTGAGCGAAAGCAGCGAAAAAACCGACTCGGCCCGCCATTGCAGCCTCTGGAACCTGCAGCTCCGGGCCAACAACGAATTTAACTGGCTGAAGCAGGCCCAGTCGTTTAACTGGCAGGAGCAGGCCTACCTGACCCTGCCGGGAGTCTTCAACCATGGCAAACTGGATACCGGCACCGCGCTGCTGCTGGAGCATGTTCCTGCACCGTCACACGGCAAACTTCTGGATCTTGGCTGCGGTTCCGGGGTTATTGGTCTGAGCATGAAAGCTGCCGAACCGGCGCTGGATATCACCCTCGCCGATATCGATGCCTTTGCCATCCGCAGCAGCCAGCTGAACAGCGTACGTCTTAACCTGCCTGCCGCGATTCTGGCCAGCGATGGTCTGAGCAGCATCGAAGGTAAGTTCGATTACCTGTTCAGTAACCCACCATTTCATCTCGGCAAAGAAACCGACTACGAATTTGCCCGCCGCTTGTTCAGTGAAGCCCGCCAGCATCTGACCCGGGATGGCCAGATGTGGATTGTTGCCAACCGCCACCTGCCATACGAAGACTGGGCGGCCGAGCAATTCCGTCAGGTTGAAATTATGGTGCAGGATAAAGGCTTTAAACTGCTCTGCGTACAGAACGGTTGAACTCATTCAGGGAGATAGCAGCATGCGGGAAGGTGGCATGACCACTTGGCATTTAAAGCCTTTGTTGCTGGTTGCCGCCCTATTGGTCACCCATCATACCCGGGCGCTGCCACAGCCGCTCAATACCGTTGCCTATCCGCAGGAAATCTATCTGGCTGAGGATTTCCGCTACTACGCACCGCAAACCCTGTTCGACCTGCTGCAGCGTCTGCCCGGTGTCAGCCTTGGCTGGCAGCCGGATGGCGAGCTGGAAATTCAGCTGCACGGATTGTCTTCGCAGTATCTGGCCCTGCTGATCAACGGCCATCCACTGCTCGGCGGGGCCGGCAACAGCAGTCTTAACACCCGTCAGATTCCGGCCAGTCTGGTGCACCACATTGAAATTGACCGCAATTCCCGCGCCGATCTCGACGCCGGCGGAGGTGCTGCCGGAACCATCAATGTCGTGCTGCACGATGCTTATAGCGATAACCGGATACAGGTCAGTGGCGGTGGCGCAGCATTAAATGCCCAGCTGGCCGCCTCAGCACAATTGATTGGTGGCGACTCGCCACTGCACCTCAGCGCCGAACGCCGCCTCGCCCGTCAGGACAGTGAAGGCTTCAGCCGCACACCGGCAGGCAACGACGACTGGCGCGAGCACAACCGTGAGCTGAGCCGCAGTCTGCTGCTCAGCTTCGACACGTTATTCAATGACCGCCATCCATTACACCTCTATGCCCTGTACCTGCAGGCCGACAACGACGACCAGCTGCGCGGATTGCACCCGCTGAACAGCCCAAGCAGTCAGCAAACGCCACAACTGACGGACACCAGAACGGAACGTGACAGCGAGCGTGTTACACAACGCTTAGGCGGCAACATGCGCCTCAACTGGCAACACCTGTCGCTTGATGCTTTTTTTGTTGCCGAACAGTTTGATCAGGATACCCGCCTGAGCCAGAACAACCCGACCAGCATCGCTCAGACCAATCAGATTGATGACAGCCGTTACCAGTTCGGCTGGCAGCTGAACGAGACCCGTAACGAACACCGCTGGAGCATCGGCCTCAGCATGCAGCAGATGAAGCGCGTAAGCGGCAGCCTCAGTAATGCCATCCTGACCAGCAACAGCGACCGCAGCAGCCTGCCCTACAACTACGATTACAAAGAAAACCGCCTCAGTGCCTTTACTCTCGACCGCTGGCAGCTGACCCCCAATACACTGTTTGAGGCCGGAGTTCATATGAGCACCTATGAACTCAGCCAGGATTCCTTCAGCGCCGAAGGCGATTCCGGCATCTCAACCGATACTCACTGGTTACCCAGCTTTCACCTGCTGCATCACCTCGACAGTAAACGCCGCCTGCGTCTGAGCATGAGCCAGAACACGCGCGAGCCGGAGATTACGGACCGCATTCCCCATGAGTTCCGCCAGGGCAACACCATCTGGCGAGGCAACGGTGAACTGGAGGCTGAACTGGTAAGCAATATTGATATCGGCTACGAGCACAATTTCCGCGCCAACAGCAGCAGTCATGCCGACCGTCACAGTGGACTTTACCTGCGGGCTTTCCAGCGCATCATCAATCAGGCCATCCTGCAGACCAGCAGTCAGGAAAAAGACAGCGACGGCATTACAGACATTTATGTACTGAGACCTAAAAACAGCAGCGGCAATGCCGTATTAAGAGGTGCAGAGCTGGATATGGAATTTCCACTCAACGATCATCGCTTCAGTCTGGAACTGGGCGGCGGCGTATACCGCTCTGACGTACAGGCCACCACCGAACTGCCCCACCGCCACCGCCTCTCCAGCCAGCCGGATTACATGGCCCGCATCGGCCTGCAACAACGCGTTAATGACACATGGCGGCACGGTATCTGCTGGCGCGTACAGGGTGGCAGCGAACAAACCCTGCCAGCCCCACTCAGCGCCGATGGCTACATCACCCAGGACACCAGCGACGCGCAAAATCTCGATCTGTATACCGAGTATCAATGGAATCGCCGCTGGCGCGGACTTGCAACCCTGAACCTTACTCCGGGCGCCAGCCCTTTTGTCCGCCAGGATGGCATCCGCCAGTATCAGAATCTGAAACCTTTGTGGTACCTGACCATTCAGGGACAATTCTGACCTGAACACCCAGGACCCAGCCGGTTACAAAAAAGTTTTCCGTTTTAAAACAGAGAATTAGAGAAAAGAACTGGCAACAGACAGCCACACGGCAAACATCCGGCGGTCAGCAAACCAGCAGGGGAACTAGGCTTTACTCGTTGTTTCAGAGACGACCTGACAAGCCAACTCACCCGTCATACCAGCGAGGACACCACCATGATTACATACAGCCTGCTCGCCGGCTTACTGCTTGCCGGTTGCCTGTACGCCTGCCTGCAGCGGATTGGACGCTCACCTGTTCCACAGGAAATAGCCATCGATCCGGCAGAACGCCATCAGCGCAAACACTGACCAGACAACCCCTGGTTATGCGGACAAGGATGTCCGCGGCATCCGCAACAGCACCACCAGTAACAGTAACAATGCAGGCACCGTGGTCAGCAACAATCCCTGCCAGCCGATCAGCAGTACCACCGCTCCCGACGCCAGAGCCCCCACCGCCTGAGCACCAAACACCGCCAGATCATTAATGCCCTGCACGCGGGTTGCTTCGGCGGGCCGGTAACACTGGCTCAGCAATGAGGTGCCGGCAACAAACAGCAGGTTCCAGCCCAGCCCCAGCAACACCAGCCCCAGCCAGTAGTGCAGCAGAGTCTGATCAAACCAGGCGATAAGCAGGCACACCACCATCACCAACAGACCGGTCATAATCATCCACCAGTGACCCGCCCAGCGGATCAGATGGCCAGAGATCAGCGACGGCAGAAACATGGCCGCGATATGGCTCTGAATTACCCACTTGGCATCACTCAGGGCATAGCCCATTCCCTGCGTCATGCTCAGCGGCGTTGCCGTCATAATGTAGGCCATAACGCCGTAAGCGCAGGCCGCCGACAGCATCGCCAGCCATAGCAGTGGCTGCTGCAGTAGCTCCTGCAGAGGGCGGGCATCATCGTGCTGCTGACTGCTTTCTGCCTGCTGACGTGGCATAAACCACCAGAGCACCACACCGGCCAGTACAAAAAAGACTGCCAGACCGGAGAAGGACGCCGCAAAGCCCCATTCAGGTAACCACGTTGCCAGCCGGGTGAGCTCAGGGCCGAGAAATGCAGAAGCAATACCCGCCAGCAGCAGGCGCGCAGCGACCAGCGGTGTTTGTGCCGCAGGTACTGCTGCCATCGCCACAAAACGGAATTGCTGTACGACAGCGCCAACCGCCCCGAAGCTGAGAGCACTGAAGGTAAATGCCCAGAACGACTGGGCATGCACCGCCCAGGCTGCAGCAACAGCCGCTACAGCACCAAACAACATCGCAGTTAAAAACAGAGGGCGGCGGCCAAAGCGGCCAGCCAGTTGTGACGCGGGCAGCACGGCCAGAGCCGTACCAATAATCATGGCGGCGACTGGCAGTGTGGAAAAACGCGGATCGGGCTGTAACTGACTGCCGATGATGCCACCGGCAAAGACCATCAGCGGGGCGGCACTCAGTGCCAGCGCCTGTGCCAGCATCAATCCCCAGATTAAAGCCGGCACAGCAGTCTCCTTAAGGCATATTGCGGGAGTAGAAAATTTCCAGCATTTCTTTGCGCAACTTGGCTTCCACCTCGGCGCGCTCGTCGGCGTCCATGGTTTTTACACCTTCGCCAAACAGATAATTATCCAGTTCAAAATCCTTCAGCAGCATTTTGGTGTGAAAGGTATTTTCCTGATACACATTCACATCAATCATCTGATAGGCGTTGCGGGTATCTTCGGTCAGATACTTCTGGATAGAGTTAATATTGTGGTCAATATAGTGCTTCACACCATCAACATCACGGGTAAAGCCACGCACACGGTAATCGACGGTAACGATGTCAGAATCAAAGCTGTGAATCAGATAATTCAGCGCTTTCAGCGGTGAAATCAGACCACAGGTAGAGACGTCGATATCGGCCCGGAAGGTCGAGATACCACCATGCGGATGGCTTTCCGGATAAGTGTGTACCGTTACATGACTCTTATCCAGATGAGCGACGACAGTATCACGCAGCGGACCCGGTTTTTCCTGCATCAGGTCTTCGCTGGGCGGCACTTCATGCTCAGCCACCAGAATGGTTACGCTGGCACCCTGCGGGTCATAATCCTGACGCGCAATGTTAAGGATATTCGCGCCGATGATATCAACTACGTCTGTCAGAATTTTTGTCAGACGATCTGCACTGTACAACTCATCGATGTACTCAATATATTCCTGACGCTCTTTTTCTGTTTTGGTGTAACAGATATCGTAAATATTAAAGCTCAGGGATTTGGTCAGATTGTTGAAACCATGCAACCGCAATTTATTGTTCAATAGTTCATCCTCACACAACCGCACGAACGGATTTGGTTTTACTCAGATTCAATCACAGCGAAACTGTGAGTGATTTCAACACCACCCTGCTCCAGCATAATGGAAGCCGAGCAATACTTTTCTGCTGACAGCTTCACTGCCCGCTCTACTGCCGACTCTTTAAGAGCGCGGCCGGTCACCTTGAAGTGCACGTGAATTTTGGTAAAAACACTGGGCACGGCATCAGCACGTTCAGCTTCAATTTCAGCAACACAGTCACTGACCGCCAGACGCTGTTTGGTCAGAATGCTCATCACATCAAAGCTGGTACAACCACCCAGCCCCAGCAGCAGCATTTCCATCGGGCGGATACCCATATTGCGACCACCGTGATCTGCAGGGCCATCCATAACAACGGCGTGACCGCTGCCGGATTCACCAAGAAACATGGCATTATCAACCCATTTAACCGTTGCTTTCATTCTGGCCTCTGAGGTCTGACTGGAAAAAACGCGGAGATTACCATACCCGGGGGGCGGGGATAAATCGTAAGAGGTCAAAAAAGCCCGATAGACAGCCAAAGAGGCCGTCGCGGCATAACAGTTCACCTTCGACGGCTAATGAGTGATAATCGGAGGTCGATTACACGGAATCGGATGCCCGAGCATGAGCCTTCCCCACGCGCCATCGAAACACCAACATCTTTTCGACTTCCTGTCGCATTGCCACAAGAGGCGTTACCCTGCCCGCTCGACACTGATTTATGCCGGTGAAGAGAGCGACACCCTGTTTTACCTGATGAAAGGCTCTGTCACCGTCATTATTGAAGATAGTGACGGTCGCGAAATGATCATGGCCTACCTGAACGAAGGCGACTTTTTTGGCGAGATGGGCCTGTTTGACGATCAGCAACCACCCCGCACCGCCTGGGTAAAAGCCAAGACCGAGTGTGAGGTCGCTGAGATCAGTTACGCCAAATTCCAGGAACTGGTCAAACAAGACCCACAGCTGATGTTCCATATTTTCCGCCAGATGGCCAATCGCCTCAGCCGCACAACGCGCAAAGCCGGCGATCTGGCCTTCCTCGATGTGACCGGCCGGGTAGCAGGTACCCTGCTCGACCTGTGCAAACAACCGGATGCGATGACCCATCCGGATGGCATGCAGATCAAAATCACCCGCCAGGAAATCGGCCGCATTGTTGGCTGCTCGCGCGAAATGGTAGGCCGGGTTCTTAAAGATCTTGAAGAGCAGGGGCTGGTTTCCGTTAAGGGTAAAACCATGGTGGTATTCGGCACCCGCTGATTGACCGGCGGATGAAGAAAAAACCACCCGCGGCAGCGAATCCCGCCACCCTGTTCTAAACTCAGTTAATTACTCATGTTACGGAGCCGGTTATGGCCGACGATTCCCTTTTTGCCGACGATGACCTCTTCAGTGAGGACAACGCCGTCAGCACTCCGGAACAGACCTGGCGCGTACTGGTGGCCGATGATGAACCCGATGTGCACCGTATTACCCGCATGGTGCTGTCCGGATTTCAGTTTGATGGACGCCGGGTAGAACTGCTCAGCGCCTACAGCGGCGAAGAAACCCGCCAGATCATGGCCGAACACGATGATATCGCCATGGTTCTGCTTGATGTGGTGATGGAAGAAGACCACGCCGGTCTTAACGTTGCCCGCTACATCCGCGAAGAATTGCGCAACCGCTACACCCGTATTGTGCTGCGTACCGGGCAACCGGGTCAGGCTCCGGAACACGAAGTTATCCGCACCTACGACATCAACGACTACAAAGACAAAACCGAGCTGACCACCACCAAGCTCAATACCCTGATGTACGCCACCCTGCGCAGCTATCGCGATATCTGCACACTGAATGAACACCGCCGCGGTCTGGAGCGGGTTATCAAAGCCTCAGCTCAGGTATTCAGCACCGGCGCTATCAGCCAGTTTGCTTCGGCGGTTTTATCCCAGGTCACCAACCTGCTTGGTCTGGAACAAAGCGCCCTGTACTGCTCCAGCAGCAACCATCAGGATCAGCTGCTCGGTGTCCGCCGCTTCCGCGTACTCGCCGCCACCGGAGAGATGCAGAAGCTGACCGATCTGGAATCCTTCGACAGCATTCCCGAGCATGTGCGCGAAGGCTTTGAAAAAGCCATGAACAGCCGTGAAAGCCAGTATTACGAAAACTACTATATTGGCTATTTTGCTTCCGAACGTGGCAGCGAAAGCCTGCTGTACGTGACTTACCACCGCGAACCTTCAGAACTGGATAAGCAGTTACTGGAAATTTACGCCACCAATGTCGCCATCACTTACGAAAACCTGTTAATGCGCGACGAAATCATCGAAACCCAGCGCGAGCTGGTATACATGCTGGGTGAGGCGGTTGAGAAACGATCAAAAGAAACCGGCGCCCACGTTAAACGCGTTGCTCAGATTTCACGTTTGCTGGCCGTTGCTTATGGCCTGCCGGAGCAGGAAGCAGAACTGATCAAGATGGCGGCACCACTGCACGATGTCGGCAAAATTGCTATCCCCGACAGTATTCTGAATAAACCCGGAAAACACGATGCCGCGGAATGGAATACCATGCAGACCCATGCCCAGATCGGCGCTGATATTCTGAGTAAATCTGACCGCCGCATTCTGCAGCTGGCCGCTATTATTGCTGGTCAGCATCATGAGCGCTGGGACGGTACCGGCTACCCGCGCGGTTTAAAAGGCGAGCAGATTCATATTGCCGGACGCATTACCGCGCTGGCCGACGTATTTGACGCCCTTGGCAGCAAACGCTGCTACAAAGAGCCCTGGGACGATAAAGATATTATCGATCTTATAACAAAAGAATCAGGGCATCAGTTTGACCCGAAACTGGTTGAGCTGCTGCTGGCCAATCTTGATGAAGTTCTGGAAATTCGCGCTAACCATCCGGATTAATTCCTGCGGTAAGTAACATAAAAAAACCGGCAACTGCCGGTTTTTTTTATATCTTCCTGTCGTGCTGTATCAGCAGGCCACTCAGAAAAACAGAGCCTGCAACGCATCACCCGGTTCATCCGCGCGCATAAAGGCTTCACCAACCAGGAAAGCATTCACATCACGGGCACGCATCAGCGCCACATCATCCGGCGTCAGAATGCCGCTTTCGGTTACCAGCAATTTACCTGCAGGCACCTGCTCCAGCAGGCCGAATGTCGTATCCAGCGTCAGCTCAAAGGTATGCAGATTGCGGTTATTAATACCCAGCAGCGGAGTCTGCATGGTCAGAGCCGTCTGCAGTTCTTCTTCATTATGCACTTCAACCAGCACATCCATACCCAGCTCATAGGCAATGCCTTCCAGATCCTGTAACTGCATCTTGCTCAGCGCTGACACGATCAGCAGTACGCAGTCTGCATTAATGCTGCGCGCTTCATAAATCTGATAAGGATCGACCAGAAAATCTTTACGGATAACCGGTAAAGAACAGGCACTGCGGGCCGCTTTAAGAAAATCTTCATGACCCTGAAAATAATCACGATCGGTCAGTACCGATAAACAAGCCGCTCCGGCCCGCTCATAGGACTCAGCAATAGCCTGCGGAATAAAATTCTCGCGCAACACGCCTTTAGACGGTGAGGCTTTTTTAATTTCGGCAATAACCGCAGGTAAGCCCGCATCTACCTTGGCCTGCATGGCGCGATAAAATCCACGCAACTCAGCAGCATCCATATCCAGCGCCTGAGCTTTCAGTTCATTCAGCGGTAATGTTTTACTGCGGCTACGGACTTCTTCTGCCTTGGTTGCCAGAATTTTTTTCAGAATGGTTGGAGTATTCATGATTTATTTCGCTTCATCTTCGGCCAGATACTTGGAGAAGCTGACCAGTTCATTCAATTTTTCCAGCGCCAGGCCGGTGTAGATAGCATCCTGAGCCATCGCCACACCGTCTTTCATACTTTGCGACAGACCTGCGACATAAATTGCAGCGCCGGCATTTAATGCCAGAATATCCGCCGCTTTATTACCGGCCGCAGTTTCCCGCTTACCGAGAGCATCTTTGATTAAAGCCAGACTCGCCGCCGGACTGTCGACATCCAGTCCGGACAACACCTGAGGCTCAATCCCTAAATCTTCGGGGCGGATAATAAACTCGCGCAACTCACCATTTTTTAATTCGCAGGCGTAGGTTTCCGTCGCCAGACTGATTTCATCCAGCCCGTCTTTGGAATGGACCACCAACACATGACCACCGTTCATACGCTGCAGTACTTCCGCCACCGGACGCACCAGTGCTTTGGAAAATACGCCAATAACCTGATTGGTAACACCAGCCGGATTGGTCATTGGTCCGAGGATATTAAAGATGGTCCGCATTCCCAATGATTTACGCGGCCCAATCGCATGTTTCATCGCACTGTGATGAGATGGTGCAAACATAAAGCCCACCCCCAGCTCATCAATACAGCGCGCAACCTGCGCCGCGGTCAAATTAAGATTAACGCCGGCGGCTTCCAGTAAATCAGCGCTGCCGGATTTGGACGACACGCCACGATTACCATGTTTGGCAACGGTACCGCCTGCCGCCGCGACAATAAAAGACGAGGCCGTTGAAACGTTAAATAAGTTAGCGCCATCACCACCGGTGCCGACAATATCAACCGCGTGCCTGGCGTTGATTTTCACACCACTGGCCAGCTCACGCATCACGGTAACTGCACCGACAATTTCATCAATGCTTTCGCTCTTCATGCGTAAAGCAACCAGAAAACCACCAATCTGTGCTTCATCACACTGGCCGGTCATAATCTGGCGCATAACATCGGTCATCTCACCGGTGGTTAAATCCTGACGTTCAACAACACGGGCCAGGGCGGTACGGATATCCATTATTTATCTCCAGTCAGTGGCGCTTGCCGTTGTCAGTTCAGGGTCATCTGCAGGAAATTTTTCAGCAGATCATGCCCGTGCTCGGTCAGAATAGACTCGGGATGGAACTGCACACCTTCAATTGGTAATTCGCGGTGACGCACACCCATAATTTCTTCCATGCTGCCGTCCGGATTTTCTGTCCAGGCGGTAATTTCCAGACACTCAGGCAGGTTGTGCTTATCAATCACCAGTGAATGGTAACGGGTGGCATTGTAGGGATTACTCAGGCCACGGAAAACGCCGCTGTCAGCGTGATGAATCTGAGAAATTTTTCCGTGCATCACCTGACCGGCGCGGATGATATTGCCACCGAAAACCTGACCAATACTCTGATGACCTAAACAAATTCCCAGAATCGGTAATTTACCGGCGAAGTAGCGGATGGCTTCCATGGAGATACCGGCTTCGTTTGTTGTACACGGCCCTGGAGAAATCACCAGGTGATCCGGTTTTAATGCTTCAATTTCTTCAATGGTAATTTCATCGTTGCGGAACACGCGCACATCGGCACCGAGCTCGGCAAAATACTGTACGACGTTGTAGGTAAACGAATCGTAATTATCAATCATGACTAACATTGCTGTGACTCCTGCGACGCATTCTGTACGCGCCGTAATGATGCTGTGGTTACTGGTCCAGTCCGGCTTCTGCCATGGCAACGGCACGGAACATCGCCCGGCCTTTATTCATGGTTTCTTTCCATTCCAGTCGCGGAACAGAGTCCGCTACCACCCCGGCACCTGCCTGAATATTCAGCATGCCGTCTTTAATCACTGCAGTACGGATGGCAATTGCCGTGTCCATATTGCCATTCCAGCTTAAGTAACCCACGGCTCCGCCATAGACACCGCGTTTGGTCGATTCGTATTCGTCAATAATTTCCATCGCACGGATTTTGGGTGCGCCGCTCAGTGTTCCGGCAGGATGCACCGCACGCAGAACATCCATAGCGGTTACGCCATCTTTTACCTGGCCGGTCACGTTGGAAACAATATGCATCACGTGGGAATAACGCTCGACCACCATCTGATCGGTAACCTTAACTTCACCGGTTTTGGCAACCCGGCCAACATCGTTACGGCCCAGGTCAATCAGCATTAAATGCTCGGCAATTTCTTTCGGATCGGATAATAATTCCCGCTCCAGTGCCTGATCTTCTTCAACGGTTTCGCCACGGTAACGGGTACCGGCAATCGGACGCACCGTTACTTCACCATCTTCGAGACGCGCCAGAATTTCCGGTGATGAACCCACAACATGAAAATCGCCCAGATTCATACAATACATATAAGGCGATGGATTCAGCGTGCGCAGCGCACGGTAAATATTCACAGGATCACCGCTGTAAGGCACCTGCATACGCTGAGAAATAACGCACTGCATAATGTCGCCGGCCAGGATGTACTCGCGGATATTTTCAACCGCATCCATAAAGGCCTGTTCGCCGAATAATGAACGGAAATCTTCTTCTTTTACTTCAACAGTATTTTCCAGTGGCCGGCCAACCGTACCGCTGTACGGCTGACGCAGTTGCTGACGCAACTCATCCAGACGCGCTTCGGCTTTGTCAAAAGCATCGGTTTCCGCCGGATCGGCCATCACAATAAGATGTAATTTACCGCTGAGGTTATCGAATACCACCACTTCTTCGGAAATCATCAGCAGAATATCCGGTGTATTCAGCTCATCGGCAGGACAGGATTTCTGCAGGCGCGGTTCAATATAGCGCACGGTGTCATAACCGAAATAACCAACCAGACCACCATCAAACTTAGGCAAGCCATCAATCTGAGGAACCCGGAAACGCTGCTGAAACTGGCTGATATATTCCAGCGGATCAGCCACCTCATGCTCTTCGATCACCTCACCATCACGCTGCAGCACAACCTGCTGTCCGCGCACGATCAGTACATCACGGCAAGGCAGGCCAATCATAGAATAGCGACCCCATTTCTCACCGCCCTGTACAGATTCCAGCAGATAGGTATAAGGCGCAGCAGCCAGTTTCAGATAAGTACTCAGAGGGGTGTCGAGGTCAGCCAATACCTGACGCGATACCGGGATACGGTTAAAACCCTGCTCAGCCAGAGCAGCAAATTGGTGCGGAGTCATAAAGAACCTTCAAGATTAATAAGCGCAAAAATACATGGCCATGCGGCCGGAAAGGTTGGCAGCTGCGCTTAACACCATCGACAGGTCAGATGCTGACCCTGTTGCAGGGGGCGGTTATATTGAAAAAACACCGCGGGGCTCCGTTGAATAATCAGGGAAGAGATAAGACTGAACTATAACGGCATGCTGGACGGGCAGCAAGAAGCAGATGTCCATCGCTGGCGGACTATTCCGCCCGCCAGTCCAGACAGGGCCAGCCGCGCTGCTGTGCGGCCAGACGTAACTGAGGATTAGGATTCAGCACCACCGGTTGCGCAACCATTTCCAGCAGCGGCATATCGGAATGGCTGTCGGTATAAAACGCAGCATCGGTGAAGCTCAGGCCTCGTTCCGTAAGAAAACGCCGTGCCAGTTCGACTTTTCCCGGGCCATAGCACATGGGCCGTTCCAGTCCGGTAATGCGCTGCCCGTCGGTACTTAAACGA